>Ga0180218_1000184_pt1 | contig 85500 bp, 88 predicted proteins | sample eDN3rd37CKraftBY_FD_151334 | JGI IMG/M metagenome (GOLD analysis project Ga0180218, IMG submission 151334) | Enriched backyard soil microbial communities from Emeryville, California, USA - eDNA 3rd pass 37_C Kraft BY (version 2) (version 2) | ecosystem: Environmental > Terrestrial > Soil >... | reverse complement strand
CGACCTGCAGTGGGTGCTGATCAGCGGGGGCCGCCGTGCCTATCCCGAGAAACTGATACCCGACGATCCGGAACTGCGGGCCTATCTGCGCCGCCACGGGGACCTGATCCCGGCCGATCTGGTCCCGCATCCGCAAGGAACGTCACCGCAGGTGTGGGCGCATCAGTTCGTCTCGCACCTCACCGCCACCCTCGCCGACGAACTCGGCCGCATCGGCAACGGTCGAGGGTTCACCTTCGACGAGATCAGCCTCCACGGTCACAGCACGGTCATCGTGCGCTACACCTGGCACCTGATCGACGGGGACAAGGCGTACGGCTTCGACATCGACCTGGCCGGGGTCCGCGCACAACGCCTGCGGACGTTCGACGATCCCCGCGCCAGAACCGCCGCCACCAGCATCGGGATGCTGCCGTTCGACCAACCGGTGTTCCGGGCACCAGAGGTGATCGACGGGGTGACCTGGGTCCGATTCGGAGTGCCCGAGTGACATACCGAAGCATCACAGCGTTGGGACCGGCAGACCCCTGGCCCCGGATCGACGCCGCCGCGTCGAACAGAGGCATCCGAATCCGCGGCTGGACCACGGCGCCGGCGACCGAGTCGCCAGCTGCGCTACGGCAGCCCATCGATGTACCCATCATCGAAACCCTTCACCGGCTGCGCCAGCGATTCGTCTCGATCGCTCAGAACGATCAAGGGGACCTCCTCGTCGTCGACACGCGTGCCAGAGAAGAGAGCGGATGCGTACGGGACTTCGCCGGCGGAGATGCCGATCAGAGCATGATGATGTGGTCCTCGATCGATGCGCTTATCGACGAGGTGGCCTCCGCGGTGCAACGCAGTGAACCGTGCTTCGGGTGGATACCGGTGGTCAACGACGGGGCGCTGGACTGGGAATTGTCGTGATCGTCCCCGGTGGATAGCCTCCGACGAGCAGCACCGATGATGGTCGAGTGACGCGGTTCCAGACTCTTTCCGACCAGCAGCGGGGACGCAATCGCCGATCTTCTGCCGGCCGGACCGGCCGCCGTGGCCGCCCGTTCCGAACCGGCAGCACATCCACAATCACTCCCACTGCTTATCCGACAACACCTGAAACGCGTCACCGAAACACGCTCGCTCGCAACGGTTACATGTCAGGAACACACCGATCGAGTGACCGTCAGACCCGTCGGCATTGTGTTCCGGAATCATTGCCAGGTTGCCGACGTCGTTGATTGAGATGCCAGATCCATGGTCCACCGACGAGTGCCATCCCGATCGCAACCAGACCGAAGTAGCCGATCGCACGCCAGTTCACGACGAGGGTAGGAACCGCCACCACGATCCACACAGCACAAAGGACAGCGATCGCGATGATGACGCCGGCCCGCGGTGTCCGCATCGACGGCCATACCAAACCCAGCAGGGCCTGAAGAGCGCGGCATACGAGCAACAGCGCTCCAGCCGAAAGAACTCCCATCACGACGATGGCTACTGCAATTCCGGCGCTGCCCAAGTCCGCACCTCCCTGACTGTGCCGAGTTCGACCCTACAGCGAAACAATCGGGTCGAGGTCGTGGTCAAGCGACATACGCATCCGCTCCGTCGCACGCGACGAGGTGGCATCGATCGACGATCGGACCGGACGCGCCACGGTGTTGGTTACGTTGTCACGGTGTCCGATAAGCGGTTCGAGTCCCGGTTGGCGCTGATGTGGTGGGGTGCGCTCGCCGGCATGCTCGTGTGCGTCCTCGGCTACTGGCCTTCGGTATTCGCGCTGCGCGATGCGTGGGACGTACCCGGGTTTCCGCCAGGTGGTGGACTGTACTGGCTGGCGTGGGCCCTACCCCTCGGTGCTGTCGCGACTATCGGTACGACGGTGTTCGCTCTCTGGCACCGTGCGCGTCCTGCGGCGGGAGGGTTCACTATCGGTTGTCTGTTCACGGGACTGGCTCTGTGTGCCTTCGGCTACTCGGTCGACAACATGCCGTACAGCATGTGATTCACAGCGCTTTGCCCGTCACGGTTCGCGGTCACTGGGTGTTGTGGTCGCCGAAGAAGTCGCTGCGGGCATGTGCGAACAACTCGGGATAGTCCATCCCGTAGGTCTGCGCGGTGTGCCGCAGCGCCTCGATCGCCGACTCGAGCGGAGTTGCCTCCGAATACATGCTCCGTGCGTACGCCTGCATCGCCTCGTACTGCTGAATGAGCTCCGCACTTGCGGGTAGCCCGGATACGAGGGTGAGCCGGATCCGCGGATCGGCATCGATCTGGTTGCGGGCGGCGGTGCTGTCGATGAAGTCCGGATGCGCGGGATGTCCGGCATCCATCTCGGCAAGCCGATCACGGAACCACGGGGACCGTACGAGTCCGGCACGTTCCCATGCCCGGTGCACGCACCAGCGCGCGAAGGCGCGCTGCCGATCGTCGTCGAGTGCTTCGACCCGGTCGACCAGATCCCGGTCCAGTCCCGCGACGTGCCGGGCGGCATAGATCGCCTCGAGAGCCGGCGTAAGCGGCCTCCCACCGAAGGTATGCAACACCGCGCGCACGGCCAAAGCTTCGCGGCTGCGCGGCGCCACGGTGATCACTTCCCCGGACTCGTCCCGGATGTAGACATACGCCCGGGACGGTTCCGGGCGGTCGACCTGCAGCTCCGGTGACCATGCGCTATCGATTTTGTGGAGTGTTCGTACCTGTGCATCGGTGGTGCGGGTGCTGGTGGGCCACAGGCAGATCAGATAATCCTCGACGATCTGGTCGACGTCGAGACCGAAATGGGTGTCGCGGCCACGAGCGTGTGCCCGCACCTGATAGGTGCCCGCCGGTACCGGATCAATGGTGGTGCAGACGGTGCCATCGGCGGCGGAGACGACCATCGCCTGTGTCGCCGAGAGGGTGGTTTCCTCGATGACCTCCCAGTCCTCCTGCGGAGGATCGGTCGGAGGCTGATCGAGGAGCTCGACACCGACTCGGACCGGGCCGTAGGCGATGCCGGTGTAGAACGAGACGGCCCCGTCACCGACATCGATCAAGGTGCCGTGCGCGATCGGATCGAGGGTGTCGACCGTGGGGTCGCCGAAACTGAACTGGTGATGGTCGACCTGGACCACGCCGTCGGACTGCACCGCACGATCATTGCGTACCGGACCCTGCCACGCCGGATCCCATACTGCATCGGCGTGGCGGTGAAACCACCACCGAGATCGCAGCCCTCAAGCCCGTAGGAGGCGTCCTAGACGGCGACGACCGCGGGGGAACCATCAGCGCGTCAGCCCGCCCACGAGCGGTCGTGGCAGCGCCGATCGGTGACACCACCCGGTCATCGTGGGGGTCGATCCAGACCGCGGCGTCGTCGACCTGCTGCGGGCGCAGCAGATGACGACTACGCGAGGGCCACTGCACGAAGTCGTAGCCGGCCAGCTCGCCCTGGGCAGTGACTTCGATGGCATCATCAGTTGATGAGCGTGATGCGCGTCGGCTGGATCGTGTTGGCCGCAGTGACTGTCTTTCTCGGGATCGACGCAGCTACCAGCTCGATGTTGCAACTCACGGACTGCGAAATCGGTGTGTATTCGCAACAGGTCCCCAACCTCGAAGCCTGCCACGCGTCGATCTGGAGCTACTTCGGCGGCACGGTCGTACCTGTTGTTGCCGTTCCGGTGGCGGTGTGCCTGATCCCGGTGCTCATACCGCGCCAGAATGTCTCCTGGCTGGCGGTGGCCGCCCTGTTCGTGCTTTCGGTCGTCGGGTTCTTCGCTGGGTTCATGTCGTCGGAACCGACATGGGTGGGTCTGTACGGCTTCTTCTGGCCCCTAGTGCTGCTGGCGATTCTCGTCGCGGCAGTCGCATCGCTGGTGACGCCTCGGCGCAGCGGCCCCACCCCAGAAAACGTCCCACGTGGTTAGACCTATCCCGTACCGAACCACAGGGCAGCGACCCATCAATTTTCGACAAGTCCGGTACTCGGGTCGCTGTCCTTGTCGAAGTCACCAGATGCACAGCCACACAACACCAGCAGCCCGATCACAGCCGTCGACAGGAAGAACACCGGGGTCGAACCCTCCTTCGGCGCCGTAATCGACCATCACAGTCGATGCGGTCCTTCCACTGATACGTTCACCCGAGTGGACGACGACCAGAAGCGGGCCGATCTTTGCCCTCGACTCAACGTCGACCAAACCGCCCGACTCTCACACTGGCTCCCCGATGCCCAACTACAGGCGGATCTGAGCTGGAACCTCACCGACACCGTCGTACTCGACATCACCAGTGGTCTCGGCCGCTTCATCGTCAAAGCAGCAGGGCCGGCCAATACCCACATCGGCCGTGAGATCACCGCCCACCAGGGCGCCACCGCGTGCCTGATCGACAGCGGCCGCGCCACCCGCATGATCCAGCACGATCGCGCCGCGAACATCCTCGTCACCGACTACCTCGTCGGCACCCTCGCCATGGGAAGCGACACAGAGTTCGACGCCGACATCCACCACCAGGCCGGCGCGCTTCTCCGCACCTTCCACGACCAAACACAACGTTGCGACGACGCCGCGGAGGCCCGCGCTACGACGAGGGGCCTTGCCTGGCTCGATCAATCACATCGAATCGATCCCCACACCGTCGACGCCCTGCGACGGATACTGATGACCTACCGCCCTCGACCCGTGACAGTCATGCCCACCCACGGTGATTGGTCCCCGCGGAACTGGCTCGTGGACCACGGGACGGTCAAGATCATCGACTTCGGGCGCTTCGATTACCGGCCCGCACTCAGCGACTTCTGCCGACTTGCAGCACGACACTGGCGCACGCACCCGGACCTGGAACACGCCTTTTTCGACGGTTACGGCACCGACCCCCGAGATCCGGAACTGTGGGCGATCTTCACCCTCCGAGAAGCGATCGGCACCGCGGTCTGGGCCTATTAAGTCGGCGACGAACCCTTCGAAAACGAAGGCCACCGTATGATCGCCGACGCCGTGACTCTGTTCTGATGAGGAATCCCTACTTTGCATAAGTTGATGACCTGTCGGAACGCATGGCGATGACGAGCACGGTCTCGTTCGCGCGTGGACAAGCGGCCGTGTGATGCTCCAGGCCGCCCGATAGTCTGGGAAGATGACCAGTCCAGCGCATTTCGAAGAATCCGAGTCGCTGAGATTGGCGCGGACGTTCCTCGGCCGAACCGTCGACCTTGTTATCGACCGTCCCTACGGAAGCCGTCACCCGACCTACGGATTTCTCTATCTGGCGAACTACGGCTACGTCCCCGGCACACTCGCCCCTGACGGCGACGAACTCGACGCCTACTACCTAGGCCCTTCCGAACCGATGAGCTCAGCACAGGGCACCTGCATCGCGATCGTTCACCGACTCCACGACGATGACGACAAACTCGTCGTCGTTCCCGACCCCGCCACGACGCTCGACGACGCGGCTATCGCCGCGGCCGTCGAGTTCCAGGAGACCACCGGACACTACATCGTCATCCGGCACTGAACCCTGCCGTTGACCTCGACGAAAATGATCGGGAACCCACACACACATCGACCGAGCACCCCTCAGCCGCAGGATCCCGCGCATCCAAAACCCGCATCACGCACCCACCTCCGCCTCGTCCACCCTCGCATCGACCACGACCGCACCACCCAGACGCGCCGTCGTCAGCAACGGCGCCACCTGGCCCCGCGCAGGCTCTGAGTCTCCCCCCTCGTCGTCCACCGAGGTGAACACCACCGCCCCCACATACGGCTGCCACACGAAACCGTGGGCCCTCGCACTCAGCGTCGCCACACGATTGACCACCGCAGACCCGCCGACGAAGATCGCCGGGGCCGAGCCGATGAACGCAAGCTGATCCTCGTGCAGCTCGGTGCCGGTCAGCGTCGCGATCAGAGCCGACTGGGCAGCCAGGAACTCGATGGGAGCAGTGACAACACAGGGTCAGGTCCGCGGCCTCTCCCCCGAATTCAAACAACTTCGCACATTCGCCCGGTACAACCCGTAGCGAGCATCGTTCTCATAACAACGGAGCACCACCTCATCCGGTATCCCGGCCCGCCGCAACAACACCGTCCGCAGCACCCACGACAGCGAATAATCCACTGCTATCAGCAGAAGCAACAGACCGTCAGACGACGCGTCCGCCGTGTACGCCTGATGCGCGAGCTGGTTGCGCGCCGAACACACCTGAGCAGGCCAATCCGAGAAGTCCGCCACGATATCGGGGACCGCGCACTCGGCCGAGTCCTGTAGCTGCTCCAGACGCCGGCGATACGGAAGCTCATCGAAATGGCTCAGGGCCTCGCTCAGCGCCTGTTCCGACTCTTCGCGGTCGAACCCCTTCTGCTCGAGCATCTCCGCGCCGGCGGTGCGCGCCGCGCGGCGGACACGATCACGCGCATTGCCGCTGAGTCCCGGAAAGCGGGAGGTAACCGGATACAGGCGCCGGTGCAGTCCCTCCGCGATGGCACACATCGTCAGTGCCTGTGCCTGGATAGCCCCGTCAATCGGGTCGGCCACCGCGCTCGCCAACCCATCCAAGGAACGGCTCACATCGATCCACGTGGAGAACACCTCCAACGTCAGCTCCCGGGTGGGGACCACCGCATCGGGATAGGAACCGGCCGTCCCGGAGTCGATACTCCTGCCGATCACCGCCAGCCACCGCGTGTCCTCGACATTCCGCTCGTCCGCGACCCGAAATTCGAGCGCGGTGACATGCAACCGACGCTGTGTGGCTAGCTTCGCCAGCGTCAGCACCGGATCGACAACCAGACGTGCGTACTCCCGGCGAGTCAGCGGACTATGTGCTCGATGTTCGAACCACACCTGCCCATCCTCATCGGCCCACACACGCAACGAGCCGACCTCGCCACAACCCGACCCCCGCGCAGGCTCGACCAGGTGAGTCCACCAGCGGGGATCGTCGAGACAGAACCGCACCGCCGCATAGCACTGCTCCTGACCGCCCAGATGAGCACCCATCACCACCACAGGACCCCGAAACCACTGCTGTAGAAAGCCATCGTTATAGGCCTGGGCGTCCATGACCGTGACCTCGGTCCCGTCGTCGAGGACACCATGCACCGTCACCGGCTGAAAATCCGCAACGGCATCATCCGGATCTGCGCTGTACCGCACCACCTGCATCCCCGGCGACTCACCCGGCTCGACGCGAATCATCCGGATGGGCGAAATCGGTCTTTCGACACGCAGCTCGGCCTCCGCACCAGCACGCACCCGCAGTTCCCCGCGGCGCTCCGGCAACGGCGTCCCCACCCGCCAGAACCACCCCGGCATCACCTCGTCACCTACAGGCATCCGGTCCTCCCTTCACACAGCACCCCGATGCAGGCGACACGTCCTTCCTCAGGCCGGTCGGGTCCCTAGCAACGCCGGCACCGCACTGCGCTCGCGTACCCACCTCGCCACCGTCGGATCGATCCAGGACAACACCTCGAGCAACTCCCCATGCAGACCGGCGACGTCCTGGCCGGTACTGGCGATCCGCGCACCGTGGATCGGCTCGTGATGAGCAATCCGATTCCGCAGCGTATTGAGGTGATCAAGCCGTCGATAGACATCCTGACGCCGATTGGGACGCTGATGCGGATACGCGTGCCGCACGCACGGAGTCCACAACGTGGCCTCATAGGAGCGCGCATGCAGGAAACGCCAGAACCCGAACATCAACTCCGCCACCACCCGACCCGGCATCTCCCCGCGGCCCCCGCGAGTCGCACGACGCCGCGCATCGGCAACGTCCTTCTGCGACTGCGGCGTCAACGGTGCCGTCAGATACCACGGATCGGCACCCCGATTGCGGCGGTTCCACCAATCGAGCTGGGCATGACAAGCGTTGCGCAAGACCACCTCGAGGTAGCCGAGATCCTCGAACACCGCCGCACCCAGGCGAGCGTTCCACTCGTACAGATCCAACGCCCGATCGAGGTCACCACCGGTCGCCGCGAGATACGACGACAACCGCTCCGGCGTCAACAACACACGCATCGCCTGCGTCACGGCCGCGCTACGGTTGGTCATATCCCTCCAGTCCCGATATAGTGAATGGCGAAGACCCCGGAGCGGCCTCTGCACCCCACAGTGCACGTCCCCGGGGTTTTGACATTCCACCACCCCACCCCGGCGTGGCCGCCCCCCGGCCAGTGTGAACACAGCCTGCCAGGTAGAAGACGCCTCTCCGTCGTGCGCGGGGTTCTCACTGATCGATGTCGAAAATGCGGGCCGCGTGCTCGCGGACCCTGGCCAGCCGCTTCGAGATCGCACTGTGGTTGCGGTAGCCCATCAGCTCGGCGATCTCGGTGAGCGTGGTGACGCCGCTACGGAGCAGCACGACAATCTGACGATCGCGTTCGTTGAGCAGCGCCAGAAAATCGCCATAGACCATCCGGTCAATCACCTCGGACTCCGGTCCGTGGACCGGGATCGTGTCGGTCAACTCCACGAAGCGCACCGTAATCTTCGAACGTTTGCTGTAGAGCTTGCGTTCGAAATCTTCCTTCGCGTACGTCCAGTGTTCCGAAAAATCGTCAGCGACCCGGTTCGACCGCACCGCATCGAGGATCGCGCGCAGGCGGCCGTCCGCATCGGCTGTCTCCACCGTGCGCCGCACCATCTGCGCGGCCTGCTCCTCGCCCTTCCACACGGCACCACCCATACGCGGGCGGCCGATCACCGCTCCGTCGAGGACCGATCCGTCGTCGAGTTCGGCCGGGATCTCATTCACACCGCCCTCGACCAGAGGAAATCCTCGCAGTTCGTCTTCGATCACCGCGTTCACCGGGGGAAGCCAGAAGTCGAGATTATGTGCCAGCACCCGGATGGGATCCGAGTCGGAAAAGCCGCGCAGGGCGGAGCCGGGCATCAGATGCCGCCACACCACGCTGCCCCAGGCTCGCGACAATCGGGGAGCGAAGTCGGCCGGCATGTACCCGTCCAGGTCGACCCAGTCGGCCAGGAACGGCCACTGCCCCCGCTCGCGCAACGGGAGACCGTGGCGTTCGACCACCGCGCGCGGTAGCAGGTGGAACAGCGGTGCGTATTCGTAGTACCGCGAGGACGTCCGGGGTACGAACACGACATTGACATCGCCTTGCGCGGCCACTCTCTCCAACTGTGGCGGCAGAGCACCGGTGTCGAGATAGCGACGGAACTGGGCGGCCTCCCACATGAGGTTCCACTGGGACATCGCCACCGCCAGCCTCGGTTCGAGGCGATGCGCAAGTGCGACGCTCACATACTCCGGCGGCGCCGGTCGCTGCGCGCGGACCACCGCGCGGAAGAGGAACCCGGCGCCGGCATTCCACAAACACGGATAGCGGTCCGGGGCAGCATGCTCGTCGTGTGGATCGAGCAGCACCCCGGCATCCCAGGCAGCACCATCCTGGGCATGAGCATTGCAGTCGGTCACGGTCACATCCGTCGGTGTCTCAGAAGCGGTCATATCCATGACACGACAGTTCGTCCCGTATCCGTTCCACCACCACTGTGTGATACGCACCACTCGTCGCGGGTGTCGACGGCGGGCCGAGAATGGTTCTGCCCTACTTCCCGTGACGATCCCGTGGCGAGGTCAGCCTCACCGGTTATCGGGGTGAGACGGTCGTCCCGTCCCGATCCAGTGAATACCGTCGGCGCCAGGCGAGTACGGTTGCGGCAGGTAGCAGGGATAGAACTCGCCGGTGTGCCAGGCGCCAGCGACTGTCTCCGGATCGTCGGGTCCGAATCCTGCTCGGACTGTAGGCAGGTGTTCGCGCCAGCCGACCAGGCCGGAGTCGTCGCGGCCCCATACCCGCACCACCAACGTCATAATCGAATCCGCCCAGCTCAGCCGTTCGATCTCATACTCCCCCGTGTCCCAGGGTCGCGCCGACAGATGTCTGGTGAGCGCGGACAAAAAGCGCATGTCCCAGTCGGTTTGTTCGAAGTCACCGTGCCGGACCGTCGGCAGTTCCTCACCGATGCCGCCGGTGCTGTAATACTCGTGGCGGCCGTTATTTCCGGTGTTCTGCGTCCGATCCATGGTCGAAGTCTGCCAGGCGAAATCTGCAGGGTCCTGCGTTGGGCCGTGGTGTCGTGTCATCACGCAAAGTGGGCCCGCCGGAGGAGACGGACCCGAGCATCGCCACCGTCGACGACGGCATCCCGCTGTTCCAACCCGCAGCCTCTGCAGGTTTTCGGGACGAGGAACGGTGGTGGGAATGGCGAGACCGGGCTCGACCACTACCAGGTCCGCGGCTACACCGCCTGGTACCAGCACATCACCTTGCCGATGGCCGCGGCCACATTCTTGACGATCCTGCGCCGAGACACTCAAGAAGGGGATCTTCAACCGGTCCTAGTTGTTTGATTCCTATGACGGTCAACGAAATTCGACGACTGTTCAATCGTGTCGTGTGTCCTGTGCGGCACACTCTGCTCCATGTGTGGCACTGGTCGAACTGGCGCCGCATCAACCAAACCCGAGCCCGCATCAGCCATCACACACGTCGACATCACACACTGTCGTTGCAGCACTAAGAAGTGTTGCCGCCGCGCCGAGCTTCGACTCGGCCGCGGTGCGGATGCGGACCCTGACGTTGACCAGCACTCACATCAAGGTGTGCATCTGCACGATCCCCGAACGCGACACACCCCAGTCAGGTCGTCGCAGGTCGCCCGTGACGCCAGTAGCCGACGAAATCCGCGTTGCGTTTGGGCACGCCCCACTCCTGCACGAGGTGCCGGCGAGCCCCCGTAGCGAGACCGGACTCGCCGATGAGGTGCGCGTGGACGACGCCGTCCAGCGGAACGGTCGCCTTCAGAACGTCCAAGGCGAGTTGCCCCGGCCGGTCGGCGCCCGCAAGCGACTCGTCGCGATGGAACCAACGCACCTGCATCTCAGGCGGCACCCGGAACTGCTGTCGGTCACCGGCCGTGGGGACCTCGATGATCGCGATCCCCCGGGCCGCCTCGGGCAGAGAGGCACAGATTCCGGCCACGGCGGGCAGTGCTGTCTCATCACCGACGAGCAGGGTCCAATCGTGCGGGTGATCCGGTGTGAAGCCGATGCCCTGGTCCAGGAATCCCACGCGATCACCAGGGCTGGCAGCGAGCGCGAACCGAGCCGCCGGTCCCAGACCCCGTGCCTCGTCCCCGTGGATCACGAAGTCGATGTCCACCTCCCCCGTGCCAGGACGAACGTCGCGGACCGTGTACGCCCGGACCCACGGGCGTCGCACCTTGGGTGTGGCGAGGTACTGCAGGTACCAACCGATCTCACTGGTCCGCGTCGGCAACTGCAGCGCGTCCTGCCCCTCGCGCGCAAAGAAGAGCCGGCACCAGTGGTCGTACCCTCGCCACTCCAACCGGTCCAACCCGCCCAGGGTCAGACGGACGAAGCTGGGGCTGATGCGCTCGGCGTGACGTACATGCGCCATGGTGAATTGGCGACCGGTTGGAGTGTTCTTCTTCCTTCCCATTCACTGAGGATAGCCTTACCTCCGCCACGCGTTCACGACGGCTCAGCATCCCGGTGACTCACCCCGTGGCCGATCTCGGCCGTACTGAACATTGACCTGAGCGGACCAGATATGAGCTGCGCTTGTCGTAAGTCACGGCGACCGGCCCGGTAGGGAAAACTCCTGCCGGTGAGTACTGCGTCGTCACTATTGCAGACGCGCAGACGTATCCGAGACAGCTCCAACTTCCCGTTGGCGCCGTCTCACGGTCCACGCGTTAGAATGCGGCGTCCTTCTTCCCGATGCTCAGAAGGTATTCCTCCGCCTCGGGTTCGGCGGTGAACGAAAGTACCTCGCCGACGTGCCGACGTAGCACTTCGAGGACATCCTCGGGAGTGGCGTAGAAGAACTCGCGTCTCGGGTTCACCTTGTTGACCCGTCGTTCGGCGAATGCTTCGTGCAGTCTGGCTTCGACGGTCACCGCGTCCTCGGAGAAGAACAAGGCGTGCACGTCGAATCGGAACGGCACCGATGCGTCACCGAGTTCACGCACCCTGTCCATCGGGTCGAGCCTGCGGGTCATCCCGATCTTGACCATGTTGATCCCGAAAGCGCCCATATTCGAGATGACATAGACGTACCCGGCGCGGATGTTCGCTGCCCGATAGTCGACGTCGTCGATGGCGCGCTGGACGTCAGCCAGCTTGGATCTCAGGCGTTCGGCAGCCGCGCTGTCGCCGTTCGCCTCCAACGTAGCCAAGGCCGATTGGTAGTGCGCCAATTCCTTGTCCAGCTTGACGCGTTCGGAGGCCAGTTCCTGCTCGGCTTTGCGTTGCTCGCGCAGCTCCTCACGGCGCGCGCGCTCGGCTTCCTTTTCCTCCTGGACCTTCTGGTGGACATCGGCGGCCAGTTCGAGCTCGCGCAAGCGGAGGCGGTGATAGTGATCTGTTACGCGTAGAGCGATCATCTGCCCCTGACGGGCGATCTGTTCGGAAGCCTTGAACAGTCGTGCGGACGCCGCCGCGAGATTTCCGGCCTTGACGGTCTTGACGCAGTTCTCCGCCTCGGCGTTGTAGGCGCGCAGCATGATCTTCGACATCTCCGAGACGAACTTTCGCCCCTGCGTTGCGGAGTTGTTGAACGTGAAATTCGAGGTAGCGGTGATCGCGGTCTTGTCGCGCACCGCCTGTTTGATCGCTACCTGCACGCGGGCGAGTTCATCCTTGAGCTGTACGGACGTTTCTGCGGGGTGGTGATACCGGTACAACCCCACGGTCTGAAGTTCTTGCTGACTGTAGGTTTCGACGAGTTCCGCTCGTGCTGCGGTGATCTGCGCGGCCAGGTTGGTGTGTTCGGCGCGCAACGCGGCAACCTGGTCGTTCAGGCGCGCGGTTTCGGCATCGAGCGCTGCTACCCCACCGAGCCCCATCTGATCGACCAGACGGCGCAAGCGATCCACCTCGGACTGCAGCTCCTGGGCACGCTTCTTCGCATTGAACAACGTGATGCGCTGCTGGGATGGTTCCGGCGCCGAAGGTGAAGCCGGATCCGATCGCTGTCCAGGTTCCGGAGCGAGCGGCTGGGTAGCAGAGGTCCGCTGGGTCCCATCCCACCAGCGCAGCTGCGCGGCGCCTTCGGGATCGGGATGCCATCCGGGTGGTGCGGTCATCGGCAACAGATATCAGATCCCCCCGCGCTCGTGTCATCGGGGATATGCCATCTGCTAGGGTCCCGCGATGATTCCTATATCGAGGGGAGGGTTTTCGGCGGTAACGGATCTGGTTTCGGACTCGGTATTCGGTAGGTGAAAAGATCACCCCTGTTCCCCACCATGGCTCTCGCGCTTGCCCTCGTACTGTCCGGATGCGGTGGCAGTGACAATGAGCGGTCCGCGACGATGACGGCGTCGACGACAACGTCGACCACCACTACCGCTACGGCCAGCACCACCACTGCTCTGCCGACCACCACCACCACGGTCGTCGCGACCACGACCGTCGAACCGGCCGCGGCGTACACCGAACCCGCCATCGCACCCTCGGCCTGGGTTGAAGAGCCGTACATCTTGCACTGCAACCCCGGAGGCTTCGGCCCGATCGAGACGTACTGGTCGGACGGCACCGTGACGGGCTGGTCCGAATACTGCCAGGAGGTACACGACCAGACCCTCGCCGACGAGGTCGCCGCGAACGCCCCCGTATGTGACGGCACCATCTGCCGTTACCCTTCCGGTGCGACCATGCCGGACCCGGCCGCGACACCGAAAACGCCGTCGCCGTGGGTGCAAGGACAGCTGGACTGGCAGGAATGCAAAGAAGCCGGCAACACCGACGACTACTGCCGGCTGACGCTCAACTGACAAGCCGGGCGCGGCGTGCTCCGCGCCAGGGACCAGCCGAGCACCGTCCCCCTCGCCGTGCGCTGACGGTGATCGCAGACCGTGGGAGCGTGGCCGACTCCTCGCCATCGGCCCTTACCTAGCCCGGCGATACCGAAACCGGGGCGCTACCCGAACGTCGAGTTGGACATCTGGGCCGCCCGAACCCGAGCCGGGATCCTCGACTCTCTCGATTTCCTCAATCGCAGCCGGTAACCGGCCCGACCACATCGACAGGCGTCGGACCGACCAGGACCCATATCGCCGACCCGAACCACAAATCGACGAGGCACCACCGGATCCACCGGTGTGGCTTCGTCGTGGTTGCTGGCCGGTCGATCTGCCGTGGCCCAGCGGTGTCACATCAGTTCGTTGGCACTGCGCTCCGGTTTCGCAGGAGACCACCGTGTGTTCACTTGGGAGAACAACCTGTCCCGTTGTCCCGATTTACCACGATAGTGGTGCCCGATTTGCGAGGAGTAGTTGTGAGTGCCGGAACCGAGTCCTACTACCTCCCTTTCTTTCCCGACCGCGGCGTTGCCTCCCCAACTGCTGCGCGCCGGTGCGTGCTGTAGACCGCCCTCACATGCTTCTCCCGTGCGTCACAGCGAGTGGAATCCCACCGATACCAATCGGATCCACCGTTCATCGAACACCCCTGTCCTGACCCGAACGGTGTGCGGGCACTGCCCGACGAGTTGATCGCCGAGGTCCATCCCGGGCGCATACCGGTCAGCGCGGTCCGGCGGTGGGTGTGTAGTCGGAAAACAGCTGGCGGTGGATCGCGTCCGTCATGTTCGGTCCGGGCGCGGTGTGCTCCGCCGTGGGGTCCGGTTGGCGCCGAGGCTCGCGCGGGTCACGGCGACGTTCGGATGCGTCGGTGCTGCGATAGCCCATGTGCCATCACGCTTTCTGCTCGGTAAACGACGCGGGGGGAATCGTAGTCAACACCGATGATGCCATCCCCAGCACCACACCGCCGTCGACCACGAGGCCGAATCCACCGATCCCCGGCACCGAACCGCGCAGCGGAGAGCCGTCGCCGCGGTGACGCCGTGAGTTGGTAGCTGCGGCCCGACCGCGCAGAGGACACCGGTGGATGCGAGGTGGCACTCGTCCTCCCACACCCATTGGCCCCCGTATTGACGATGGTCACGTAGGTTTGTCGAAGCCCGCGTAATCGAGCATGCCTCGGGTCATCTCGGCGCACGGGTGAGATAGGCACAATTACCGCCACTGCAGAGAACGCACACCATTGACGGGGAGAACAGCTGCATGGCGCCATACCGCTCGGGAAGAGCCCTGATCTGTACCGCAACCGCCATCACGGCAATAGGTTTGGGTTCTCCAAGTGCCAGTGCACAGGACACACCAGCGGCTACGTACACCCAGTCCACGGTCCTCACGCTCACCCGGGGAGAGCAGGCTCGCGACGTCGCGGTCGATGACGTCGGCAACACCATGGTCCTGGTCGGACTCAGCGGTGGCACTGGGGCTCGGATCACGTACGTCGGTACCGACGGAACGCAATGGGGTTTCACTGTCGATGCTCCCGGTGGTGGTAGCGGTATCGCCCGGGCCACGGATGGCACCATTTTCTACACGGTGGGAAGTTCGCTGTCACGTACGGGAGAGGTGGTATCGGGCTGGGTGACTCGAATCCCTCCAGGTGGTAATGCCGCCCAGATACCTCTCGCAGTCCACAACCCCTGCGATGTGGCCACCGATGGTACCGAACTCGTGGTCCTCGACTGCGGGACCGGCAACAACGACGCGCAGGTCATCCGAGCGGACATCACCAGTGGTCACAGCATTCAAACCGTTACCGGATTCGTACAACCACGCGGTGTCGATCTGGACCGGGCCGGCAACATCCTGATCGGGGATGCGCAGTTTCGGGACGGAGATTCGGCGGTTGTGACAGTCAGGCGTGATGGAACCCGCACCGAGACCGCGGTACCCGGGTTCGACCTGCTCGACCTCGCCGCTGCAACTGACGGATCGCCCGTGCTCGCGGGTGCAGAAGGCGACGCTCCCCGAATCGTCCGCCTCGGAGCAGATGGCACCCGCACTGCGCTGCCCTTCACCGGTGTCGTCTACCCCACCGGTGTTGCAGTCGGACCCCAGGATGCGGTCACCGTCTCGTACCGCGAGGGCAGCAGCACCACCTCGACCAGCCGTGTCGTGAAACTCGTTCCCGATCCCGATCCCGATCCCGATCCCGCCCCCGAACCGGAACCAGAGCCGGAACCGGAACCCACCCCCGTATTGCCACCGATTCTCGGCAGCAGTGGCAGCAGCGAATAGCTGACATCCCGCCCTTTCCCGTCGTCGATCAGCATCGTGTCCTGATCGACGACGGCCAGCTGGTCGCGCCGTTCTTCATCGAGACAACGGCCGGCAGGACCGGAAGTGGTGCATCCTCTCCGAAGGTGACGCGCTGCCTCGCCTTTCAACGTCAGCGGCCACCGATAGGCTTGCAGCACGCGCGCCGGCGTTCGGCTGCGCTCGAAAGGGGGAAACCTTGCGCCTAGAGAACTTCCGCGTCCGCAAGTTCCGGAACATCCTCGACAGCGGCGTCATCGCCGTCGACGAGGCGGTGACGTGTCTCGTAGGGATGAACGAGTCCGGCAAGACCGCGCTCCTCTCCGCCCTCCATCGGCTGAACCCCGTCGACGAAGCGGACTTCAACGAGCAGCAGGACTACCCCCGGTGGCTGCTGTCGAGAGACCGGCGCGCTGACGTCGTCAAGGACGCGGTTCCGATCGAAGCGACGTTCTCGCTCGACGAGGAAGACCTCCGTGCGGTGGAGAACGCGCTCGGCGCAGACGTGCTCACCGGCGAGGGCTTGACGATTTCGCGGAAGTACGGGTCATCAAAGACCTGGTGGACGTTCCAGCACGATACGAAGCGGGCGGTCGAGAACGTCCTCGGACGTGCGGACCTGCGGAAGAAGACGACCGAGCGATTCAAGGACGTTCGCGATCTCGACGGCGTCGAAGCCGTCTGCGCCGAGCTGGCGGCCGACCAGAGCGACGGGCAACTCGAGCGCACAAAGGAGGAAATCGCCCGCATCAGGCAGGAGCTGGACGACCTCCCGGGCAATACGGTCTGGGAGATCGCCGTCGGCATCCTTGAGGCTCGCCTACCCAGGTTCTTCTACTTCTCCGACTACTCGCAGCTCGACGGCCGGATCGACGTCAGCGCTCTTGCCCAGGAAGACGGCGAAGTCGGATCGTCGGCCGCGCAGACCGCGCGGGCGCTGCTCAGGCTTGCCGAGACGACCCCTGAGGCCCTGACCGAGGATGATTACGAGGACCGCAAGGCCGAGCTCGAGGCGGTCGGCCATGAGCTGACCCGAGAAGTGTTCAAGTTCTGGAAGCAGAACGAGAACCTCCGGGTCCAGTTCGACGTCGACCGACGGATCGAGGCGTTGCCGGGCAACCAGCAGAGATATCAGGTCATGAAGACCTACCTCGATATCCGCGTGGAAGACACACGCCACGCCTTCACGAACAATTTCTCCCAGCGCTCGTCGGGTTTTCGCTGGTTCTTCTCGTTCCTGGCAGCGTTCACGGAATTCGAGACCCGGAGGGATCCGGTCGTCGTCCTACTCGACGAGCCCGGCATGACACTCCACGGCCGCGCACAGGGGGACTTCCTGAGATTCATCAACGAGCGCCTCGCCGGTGCGGCGCAGGTCGTGTACACGACCCACAGCCCGTTCATGGTCGAGACCGACAAAATCGGACGGGTCCGGATCGTCGAAGACGGTGGCCCGGACACAGGGGCAACCGTCACCCAGGAAGCGCTGCAGGTCCGCGAGGGAAGCCTCTTCCCGCTGCAAGCGGCCCTCGGCTACGACATCGCCCAGCACCTGTTCATCGGGCCGGCCAACCTTCTCGTCGAAGGCCCCAGCGACTTCGTTTACCTCGACGCGCTAAGCCGACGACTGTCGAGCCAGGGCCGCACCGGCCTCGATGAACGGTGGCGCATCCTCCCCACCGGCGGCGCGTCGAACATCCCCGCGTTCGTCGCCCTGATGGGGCAGAACCTCGACGTCACAGTCCTCGTCGACTCGGGAACCGAGGGAGCGGACCGCCTGAATCGGGCGGTGGACGCCGCCCGGCTGAAACGCAACCGCATCGTGCAAGTCAGCGACGTCACCGGACAGCGACACTCCGACATCGAGGACCTGTTCGAGGTTGACGACTACCTCGCGCTCTTCAACAAAGCGTTTGGGACCGCGTTCACCGCCGACCAACTAGGTCACGGAGACCGCATCGTGAAGCGACTGGCAAACGCGCACAAACACTACAGTCACCACGCGCCCGCCGATGCGATGCTCCGGCACCCGAAGCTGCTCGACGAGCTCAGCGAAGGGACTCTCGCGAACTTCGAGAAGCTCTTCGAGCAGATCAACGACACTCTCGACTGAACGAACGACGGTCCTCGGTCGCGTGGTCAGTACCGGGCTCTATCCCAGGCTCATCTGGATGCTCTACGCGACAAGACCGTAGGCAGGTGGGCGAATCCCACCGCAGCGGAAATGACGACCGAAGCAAGGATCCCGCCTCCGATCATCGGCCCGGCTACGTATCATGGCACGCCCGACCCACGCCGATATCGTCGCACGCCAGACCACCCCTAGAAGCGCCGTCAATCCCGGAGGGCTCCGGTAACCCAACATGAAGACCCCGTAGGTAGTATCCGTCCTATGTCACAGTCTTCCGAGCCTACTAGTTCGAACGAAGTCGAAGAATGGTTCGAACTTGAAGAAGAAGTAGAGGAGCCTTCCCCTACCGACCGACGTGACCCAGCTGAAAAATACGCCGCGAGCCAGCTACGCGTGGTACGCGAAACCAAAGATTACCAATTGGATTATCTTCGCGTAGCTCTACAGCCTGGACAAGGACTAATCGACATATCGCCTAAGTATCAGCGTCGCCTCAGATGGAACAACAAGAAAAAATCGCTTCTCATCGAATCTTTTCTCTTAAATATTCCCGTACCCCCTATATACCTATTTGAGCACGACTACAACGCGTACGAAGTGATCGACGGCAGGCAACGACTTGAGGCGCTACGCTCATTTCTATCAAATGAAATGGCACTTACCGGGCTAGAATACTGGCCTGAACTGAATGGTAAACGTTTCAGCACTCTCCCACATGTTCTACAGAAAGGACTTGTTCGGCGAAGCCTTCCGGCCGTAGTGTTACTCGCCGAAACCAGCAAGCCAACAGCCGACGAAATCGACGTACGCCAAGTCCTCTTCGATCGACTGAACACCGGCGGAGTCAAGCTAAATCCGCAAGAACTTCGTAATGCATTGTATAACGGCCCCTTAAACTCCCTACTTGTTCAGCTCGCGAGAACCGAACCCTTCACTCAGGCTTGGGGTATACCTGGACCGACCGCCGATGAAGAATCCGATCCCCCGGAAGAGCTCCTGAGGAACCCTCTGTATTCAACATTAGCGGACGCAGAACTTGTCCTCCGCTTCTTTGCCCTACGTGACGCTGTATTGAATAGCCGCAAAGGGTCGCTTCGTCGGATCCTTGATCGATATATGAGCAGTAATTCGCACATTAACGAATATGAATCAAGCGAGTCCTCCCACATGTTTCTTTCAACCCTAGAACGTTTATCTACCACTTTTAATGGAAGACCGTTTGTTCTTCCAAGCGGAAAACGAAGTCGACCGCTATACGATGCTCTAATGGTCGCGTTAAGCATCAACCCAGAATTCGGTATAGAATCTGACGCCGAAGGCGTACGTCAGAGGTTGATGGAGAACCTAAAAGACCCGGACTCCTACGATATTCTTGTAGGACGAGGAAACACAATTCAAGCCGTTCGCGATCGAGTTGAGCTTGCGAGTGAAATTCTCGGAGGGAAGCGGTGACAGAATCCGCTACTCGACCGATCCTTGACGAGTTTCTCGCTGATTTGAATCGGGCGCGACATTTACTCGCCCTTGTAGGGGACTTCAAGTCATTTGGGTCTAGTTCCCCAAGCGAGGATCATCGACCCGAGGAGGTGTGGCCAGCCGCCGCGGATCTACTCCTGCGTTCCGAAAATGTTCGGACGGATCTTCCCCTATTATCTGGGTCGATGATCCTATACCTCGCTGGTAGGTACGAGTTCTTTATGCGGCAAATTGTAGAGTCGACCGCCCAAGAGATTGCAGCTCAGGCGACGTCTTTCGAATCCCTACCGTCGAATCTCAAATCCGCTCTACGGGCAAATACTCTCATGGTATGCCTAAATCCTAAGAGATTCGGATATGATGACACCGAGTCGATGGTCTTATTGCAACAGCTGGTGGACGCGACATCTAATAACACCGGAAATATATATATAAATGCCGAAATGACTTCGATTACAGATTCGAATATGCGTCCAGGAGTGGTTGCTGACGTATTAAAAAGAGTTGGCCTCATTGATTTTTGGAAGGAGGTAGGTAAACAATCATCAATAAAGCTTCATTTTGCAGAAAAAGACGAGGGGCAGTGCACCAAACAGGCGCAGAATAAACTAAACTCCCTGATGGATACTAGAAATCAAGTAGCACATCCAACAGCGTCGACAAGCTTTCCTGACCATACGGCGGTTTTGTCGAGTGTGGAGTACCTGAAATTGCTAGCCGAGGTGACCGTCGACATTGTTAATGTCCACTTGGCGGTTGAGACGAGCTAGTTTATCACCCGCGAGAATGCGAGTGGATATTAAGGGTCACGCGGCCGTATTTCAAAAGTTATCCCGGACTGCGTTCCCGTCAAGGGAGCGTCGCGACTGTGGAGCCTGAACTAAAGGGCCGGGTCGGAAATTGGTGCAATAAATCGTGCAACCCCAAGTCAAAGTCGCACCACTGCTCAGTGCAACCGCCATGGTTGATGTGGGCTGAGCCAGCAAGGGTCGCAAGTTGATTCTAATTCGTGCGTGGTTGTTATTCAAAGAATGCCACGGACAAGAACTAGAGTCTGCATACAGACACTATCGCTTACATAGTGCTCGCGCGATTGTTTTACCGATGGCGCTTCCGAGTGGAATCGGCACTGCATTGCCGATTTGTTTTGCGATTGCAGTCTTGGAGCCCACCCATTGGTGATCCTCTGGGAATCCTTGGATTCGCGCTGCTTCGTAGTGTGTAATTGCGCGGTTTTCCGTGGGATGCAGGTAACGTCCCTTTTCCGGCTTGAAGAACTCCGTACGTATTGTCACCGATGGACGATCCCAATGCAGGCGCCCCATGACGTCGGCAGAGCCGGATTTATGGTTACGCCAGCAATTGGACAGCAAACGGTCCGGAATATCGAATCTATTACCGCCCACAGGAATGTGAGAAAACCTGTCGAGCGAGATCTCTTCATATTTCCGGGTGAGATGCAGATCTGAGGACTTGAATGCCCCCGGAATCCGCTTTCCGTTGAACTCGATGTAGGACTCGGGAAGCTGGGTTTCTTTAACCGTTCGGTCAACGCCCTTGAGCACGTCCCGTACTGTCACGGGCGCTTCGAGGTGTGTGGATTCAGGCATTCCAGGGAAAATGAGGTCCCGATGCCACCCTATGACAATAGTTCGCTTCCGTACTTGAGCGGCGCCGAAATGCGCAGAGTTCAGCACGGCGGCGTTGAAGGTATAGTCCGCCAGCTCTCCACCGGGTTCGGTACTACGACGAAAAAGGTCGAACTCGGGAGACTTCAGGAACTGAGGAACATTTTCCATGATGAAGTAGCTGGGCATGGCGCGACGCACCGTTTCGGCATATTGCGACCACAAAGTGTTACGAGCATCTGCTGCGTCCCGCCGACCAAGTGCGGAGAATCCCTGGCACGGCGGACCTCCGACCACGACATCAACCGTGGGCACGTCCTCCTCCCGGAGCCAGTCCTCGATCTTGCCCGCGTAGACGTGGGTGCGGAAGGTTGTGGCATAGGTCGCAGCTGCCGACAGGTCCATTTCTACAGCGGTGACCGGCTTGAAGCGCTTGTCTGCAGCGTGCAGACCTGCGGAAAGTCCCCCGGCGCCAGCAAAGAGATCAAGGGTTCGGATGGCTGAGGCGCGCGGCATGGGCACACCATAGCCCGCGGCTCGGACAATAATCGAAACGTATCCGGCGCGTCCCGAGGCGAGCTTTCACAGCGGGCTTGCAGGTCTGACAGCAACGCCCGACCGGCGCCGGCACGAGGTGCACACGCGAAGTTTCCTCACAGCCGCCATCGTCGGAGGCGTCGCTGTCGCCCCCTCCGGAGGTGACGCCGCTCGGCCTGGCCTTCCGGCAACGAAGTAACGTCCTCCCGTCACCATTCGATGGACGATGCGGCAAGGACCGAGGCCGAGGAGGAGACCTATATTCTCTCCTTCGATGCTGCCACCAAGGTCAGTGTCGATCCTGACGACGCGCGTGTCCTGGGGGGGCGAATGACAACCGACGAGATTTCCGACGAGCAGGTAGAACAGCTCTACACGGTGTTCCTCAAGTTCACCGAGTCGATGACTCCGCACGACGCGGTGAAGAATCTGCGGTTGTTCGGCGCGGACGAATCGGTTGTCAAGCTGGTGCGCGCAAAGCACGAAGCCGAGAGCCTGCGGATCCGTGAGCTCGACGAGCCGCCGTCGGTGTTCCTCAACGGGCGCCCCACTTGGTACACGGGTCCGGACCTGGACAAGGACAAGAATTGGCCGGCCCTGCTGGGGTCCATGCAAAAGAAGGACTTCGGCGAGAAGAACATTCAGTCGGTGGACGAGTCCTCGACGAAGGTCGTCGCTCTGCTCGATCACCCGAAGCAGGACGAGTTTCGGACCCGTGGCCTCGTGGTCGGCTTCGTGCAGTCCGGAAAGACCACCAACTTCACCGCGGTGATGGCAAAGGCCGCCGACCGGGGCTACAAGCTGTTCATCGTGTTGTCGGGCATCCACAATGCGTTGCGCCGGCAGACCCAGATTCGGCTTGTCAAGGACCTTGTCGACTCGAACCCGGGGCAATGGCACCAGGTCACCAGTGAGACGCAAGACTTCGTCCCGCCGCCGAATCCGAAGGCGTTCTTTGCGACGAAGGGGCAGTGTCTGCTGCTGGTGGTCAAGAAGAACCCGGTTGTCCTCCGCAAGCTCAGCAAATGGCTCGGCTCGGCCGGTGAGTATCTCGAGAAGTGTCCGACATTGATCATCGACGACGAGGCCGACCAGTCGACGGTCGCCACCCCGAAGATCAACCCGCTGCTCTACGACGTGCTCAATAAGTTTCCGCAGGTCGGGTATATCGGGTACACGGCGACCCCGTTCGCAAATCTCCTCATCGACCCCTCGGTCGAGCAGGATTTCTACCCTCGCGACTTCATCGTCAACCTGCCTCAGCCCGACGGTTACCACGGTCCCGAAGTGCTCTTCGGTCGAGATCTTCTCGCCGGTGAGGACCCTGAGGATCTCCCCGGTGGTTGGGACATGATCCGGGAGGTCCCGGATGACGAAGTCGACGATCTCAAGCCGAAGAACAAGAAGGAAGCGGCCTACTTCGAGCCGGCGATCACCCACTCCCTCCGTGCTGCGGTGGAATGGTTCTGGCTGGCCACCGCCGCTCGCAGGGTCCGCGGGGGCGGCAACCCCCATTCGACCATGCTGGTGCACACGACGACCGAAACACGCGTGCACGAGGCGTTCAAGGAGCCGCTTCTCGATCTCCGTACCCGGACACTGGAGCGGTTGGACGCCGGCGACACAGCGTACATCGAGCACCTGCGGTCGACGTGGGACCGCGAGACCGCTCGTGTTCCGGCGAGCGACTTCGGTGAAGAGAAGGTGCCTTATTCGGAGGTGCTCGCCGAGCTCCGAAACGTAGTCCGCGATACCCGCGTCATCATCGACAACTATCGCAGCAAGGACCGACTGAACTATGAAGTCGGCCCGGTGACGGCGATCGCCGTCGGCGGCAGCACTCTCTCCCGTGGTCTCACCCTCGAGGGCCTGGTCACGAGCGTGTTCGTCCGCGCGGTGTCTGCCTACGACACGCTGCTACAGATGGGTCGATGGTTCGGATACCGAAACCACTACGCGGATCTGCCCCGTATTTGGATGACCGACGAGCTCGCCGGGTGGTTCAAACACCTTGCAACGGTCGAGGCCGACATGCGGCAGGACATCAACCGCTACATGACGTCCAACGAGACCCCGATGACCTTCGCCGTCCGTCTTCGCTCGCACCCGAAGTTGAGCATCACGTCCAAGGCGAAGATGACGAGCGCGGTTCTCGCCCACGCCGCGTATGGCGGGCAGCTCGTGGAGTCGCGGTTCTTCGACGTCTCCGCGACAGGCCGTCAGTGGCTGGCCCGTAACGCGGCGGCAGCCCGGGCACTGGTGACGGCCGCCGCCACGGACGGCGTCCGCATCGAGGAGGTCCGGAAACAGACGGCGCTCTTCGTTGACGTGCCCTACGACCACGTCCAAGACTTCCTACGCTCCTACGAGTTCCACAAAGAGTCGTCGGACGGCGACAGCGACCGCCTCGTCAGCTACATCACCAAGCGGGTCCGGAGCGGGGCCCTGCTCCGCTGGAGCATCGCGGTCGTCGGGAACGGCCGGGACGAGACCGAGCCTCGCGACATGGGTGGCGGGGTCTCCGTACGGATGGTCAAGCGCGCCCGGCTGGGGCAGAAGGATCAGGTCCTCAGCGACGTCGCCGACATCAAGACCCTGAGCAGCCGGCGCGACGAGACCATTGATCTCGTTCTCGACGGCCCGGTGCCAGCGACGCACAAAGAAATCCTCGAGCTGCGCCAGAAGCAACGCCCCGATCAGGGCCTCCTGCTGATCTACCCGATCGAACCCGAGTCCGACACCGGCGACAAGCTTGGCCGTCGCCCGCTCGCCGCGCCGACCGACGACGTCGTGGTGGGCGTCACCATTGTGTTCCCCGAGCCCCACCCCGGGAGCAGAGATTCCGACGTCGAGTACTGGAGTGCCGACTTGTCCAATGTCGTGGTCGAGATGGAAGACGACTCGGTTCTCGAACAGGACGACGAATCCTGATGAGGGTCACCGGTGCGCAGCTCCAGCACCTCTGGACCGCAGCGGCCGCGCAGCCAGCGACGAAGGCGTTCCGGACGGCCGAGATCGGCGTCGACGCTGTCCGCGGCCCATTGCTTGCCGCGGTCTCCCGCTCCGGCCGACGCGCGCTGCTCGTTCCGATCCTGGCGAAACAAACCCTGCAAGAGGACCTCGGCGGTCAGGCGGTCATCCTGCGCAGGCGGGCGTTGGAGGACGAGCAGAGCTATCGCACGTACGCGTGCCTGGAGCTGGTCGACGCAGATCAGGCCGATCTGTTCACCGCGTTGTGTGTCGAGATCATCGAGCGGGTCGCCGCGCACCCGGACAAGGCCGTGGCCGTGCTCCGGAAGGTGCTGTCCGACTGGAAAGCTCTCCTCGCCGGTGCCCGCGAGACGCTCTCGCCGTCCGCCTTGGCCGGGCTGTTCGGTGAGCTGTATGTGCTGCGCGAAATGCTCGGGCAGGATCCGGGCGCAGTCGCCTTCTGGACCGGCCCGGAGCGGACGGCACAGGACTTTCATCTCGGGGTCGACGCGGTCGAAGTCAAGACCACGGTGGCCGTAGAGGGACGTCGGGTGCAGATCAACGGCGCCACCCAACTCGATCTCGCGACGCCGGGACGGCTGATCCTCAAATGGTTCCGACTCCGAACAGGTCAGGGCATCTCGGTACCCGCACTCGTCGACGAGATCATGGAACTGTCGGACGACCCGCCCGGCTTCGGGAAGCTCTTGCACGAGTACGGCTACCGCGAACCCGAGCGTGAGATCTACACGCGGCAGTTGTTCGAGGTCCTCGAACGCCGTGCCTACGAGATCGGACCGGCCTTTCCTCGGCTCGTCGCAGCCAGCTTCATAGGACACGCAGTGCCCGCCGGCGTCGAGAACATTGTTTATACCATCGATCTGGATTGCGCCTCTGCGGCCGCGGCCCGCCTCGACGACGAAGCACTCGCGCAATTTATGAGGCAATTGTGACGACACCGCAGTGGTGGTCCCAGCCCTTTCCTCCGACCGGCGCGATTGCGTCGGAGGGCATCCGCAATCAGCTCGGCCGCCCACCGGTGGACCCGCTGACCGTGTTCGTTCGGGAGACCGCGCAAAACTCCTGGGATGCGCGGCTGCCGGGAGTGCCGACCACCTACCGGATCGAGATGACGACCGTCTCGCCGACCCACCGGCCCGCCTGGGAGCGGCTGTTGACCCCGCCTCCGCAAACCCAGCCCTTCCTTCCGGTCCGTCAAGCCCTGCGGACCCCGAACCTCAGACTGCTGTCGGTAGTGGACCGGGGCACCAAAGGCCTCGGCGGACCGACCCGCGCGGACGAGCTCGCGCGAGACCGTCGGGACTGGGTCTCATTCGTGCTCAATGTCGGCGAGAAACGCGACACCGCCCAGGGCGGTGGCACATACGGCTACGGCAAGGCCGTGCTCTATCGACTCTCACAGGTCGGGACGATTCTCGTGTACACCCGGACCGAGATCCCCGGCGTCGGGCTAACATCTCGACTCATCGGCATCGCACTCGGCGACTCCTACGACAGCCGTGAGCGTGCCGACGCGCAGGCCCGCCCGTACACCGGGCGCCACTGGTGGGGCGATATCCAGGGGGAGCACGTCGAGCCTCTGGTCGGTAACCACGCGGACAGCATCGCGCGGATGCTCGGACTACGTCCCTTCGCCGAGCACGAGTCGGGCACCACCTTGATCGTCCTCGATCCTGATCTCGACGATTTCGACGACACCGATTCCGCGGCACAACACCTCGCCGACACCATCGCCTGGCAACTGTGGCCGATCATGCTCCCCGAGCGCGGCGACCAGCGCCTGATCCCGGAGGTCGTCGCAGGCGGACGGACGTATGCCGTGCCCGATCCGGCGAAGACCTATCCCCTGCGGATGTTCGTCTCCGCCTACCGCCGTCTAGCATCCGACCGGGGGATAGCATTGGAATGCAAGAGCCCCCGCAAATTATTGGGTCGCTTCGCCCTCGAAAGAGCCGTTGTTGTTCCGATGTCTCCCGATTCGGTGCCGCTGGCTGCCAGCTACGCGGGCATGGACGGCGACCCCCATCATGTCTGTCTGATGCGCTCGCCCGAGCTGGTCGTCCAGTACTACACGGGGCCCGAACCCGGGTCGGTGAACAAGGCATACGCGGGCGTCTTCCGAGCCGATGACGAGCTTGATCAAGTGTATGCCGCTGCCGAGCCACCGACGCACGACCACTGGGTACATGAGCAGCTGACCGGCCATGCCAAAACGTTCGTGAAGGTCACCTTCACCAGGATCAGAGAACAACTGTCAGTGTTTCGGACTCCGGCCACGACCGCGATTGCGACCACGAGTGGAGTCGCATTGGGCGCCGCGAGCAACTTCCTCGGCGGTCTCGTCGCGGCAGCGTTCGCCACCGAACCCGACGGATCGGATGTCAGCGGTAACGGTGAGGCTGTGGGGGTCGGTGGTCGGGGCGCCGCTCGGGGTGCCTCCGGTACCGGTCGAGCGGGCCGGTCCTCGCCGGCTCCTCGTGATCGGGTTCGCGTCGGCGCCGTCGGCGAGCCCCGGGTGGAGGAACGCGACGGTGATGTCGTTGTTGTCCAGAGGTTTGCGGTGACCGGACCGGGTCCCGTTCGCCTCAACGCTCGTCTCGCGGTGGCGACCTGGGAGGGTCGCGAGGACGACGCACCGGCCGGAGCAGCGCATCCCGCGGTTCGCTGCTGGGTCACGTCCACGGGCGTGGAGCACGCCGAGGTATGCATCGTCGATAGCCCGTCCGAGGTCGACCTCGTTGTCGATCCCGTGCCGGATACGGTGACCGACATCGCCGTCGTCGGCTTCACTGTCGGGGAGGATGCCGCGTGAGTCGGGCATTCCCGTTCCTCCGTCCCCCGGGGGACGTCGTCGTAGCGGGACTGTGGTCACGAGCAGTCATCGACGGCACCGAGGAACTTCCACGGGAACTGCCGGATTGGGACTACGACACCGTCCTCTCGATCCACCGGCCGGTTCAGGTTGACGGGCTGCGCGCACGCCGGCTCAGTGGACTCGCCGACGATGCCGAGCTCGACCTCACCGTTCGTTGGGCGGCGTCGAACTCCGCGCTGAGAGGCAGAGCGTGGCGTACCGCGGTGCCGCCGCGCGACGGGGTCGAGTTGAACATCGAGTTCGACCTCGACGGCGATGAGCTCGGTGGCATCCTCGAGTTCCACACCGTCCTCACGCTGCGTCGGTCCACCGGCGGCGCCTCTGCGGCCGCGGCCCGCCGCCCGGGCAGTGTGCTGTGGAACGACAAGTTCTCGATCCTGTTGCAGGGCGACGCGATCCTATTTCCACTCGCGATCGCCGACTTCCACGAGCTGCCCTATCCGACCAAGGCCAGCTGGTATCTCGAGGTCGGCGAGGATCTCGAGGCGGCCGCACTCGGGTCCATCCTCCTTCTCGCCAATGAGCGGCGGGAGATCGTGGTCAAGGCCCTCGCGGTCGCGGGCTCGCCCACCGACGCCGACCGCCGGATCCTGTCCACGCTGCGCACCGATGTCCAGCGCACCCTCATCGAGCGGGCTCTCACCCACGAAGACTTTGCCGACGACGTCGACTACCCGACCGGGTCGCTGGGTGCCCTCCTCGCGGCCGTGCTCCGCACAACCTTCCCGGCTTTCACCCTGGAGGCGCTGCGGCGCGAAAGGCTTTCTGAGCCTGCGCTGTTCACGAGCCGTATCCAGGACGCGACGAATTTTTTGGCGGCGCCATGACCAGTATCCTCTATCCGCGTCTGCTCGACCGCGCCGCCCGCGAGCTGCACCAGCAGTACAGTCACGCGACCCTCGAGCAGTTGCAGGACCGTGCCGCGTTCGCTCACCGGTCCGCGGTGTTCGCAGCGACGGGCGGGCGTCGGGTAACCGAGGACGAGCTTCGAGATCTCCGAAATCGCATCGTCAAGGCGGCCGAGAACGCCGGTTTCCCCGGTGAGGGTCGGCGCGCGGATCGCGCGAGCTTCGACTTGGAGGTCGCCCAACTCCTTCACGAGCGCTCCGGGTTGGTGGCAGCCGAGGCGTCCGTCCGCTCGCTCTGGGCATTTTTCGCCCTCGTGTTACTTCCCGACGTCTCCTATTGGCGCTACCCCAGCCCTCCGGCGGACCGAGTCATTGGCACGGACATCACGCGGCACGTCTGGGGACGCCTGTGGTGGCGTGCGCACCTTCTGGCGCTGCCTCAGCAGGTGGAGCGGTATCGACTCCTCGACGTATTCGGTGAAGCCGCGTTCGACCAGATCTTCGCCCGGCGAAAGTCCCTCGGCGGCAGCCGCGTGCTCATTCGGGCACTCGCCGAGACCTGGCCCAGCATTGACCGTGGCGGCGTGAACGACCGTCAATTGCTCCGTGACGTGCTCAAGCGGCTCCTCCGAACCAGTGTGATCGTCGAGTTCGAAGCACTCGACGAAGACGAACTTCGAAGACAAGTTGCCGAAGCAGCGGCCGAAACGGTGGCTTTCCTCGCCGAGGACACACCATTGTCTGGGCGCCGACATGCTCAACACGAATAGAAAGTCCACCAGCAGCGCGCAATCCTGGATTCCTGGCAGATCGTGGAACTCTGACACGACTTTGGCCACGAGCAACTTAGGTCGGTGTTGAACAGCACCCCTCCGAACACGGCTCGGCCCTTCCGTGGGTAGCACATCCTCATTACTGGCACCTCAGACGACCTCCGCTGCCTTTCGTCTGACCTACCGGTTGCCTACTTCACGGGATTGACAGGGTGTATAGACACCACGCTATGGTGTCTATACACCCCAAGGAGAGGAACGCGAATTGCGCACCCTGACCGACTGGATCCCCGCCCTCGCCGCCAAGCACGGCACCGCTGATGTCGTCATGCACATGACCGCGCAGCGACTCGCAGGACAGCTCGGAATCGCCTGGGCGAAGGACATGCCCGAAAGCGATGTCCAGGCCATCATCGCCGCAGTCGATGCCCGCTACGCCCGATGAGCAAGGGCACACCACAGAAGGCCATTCGCGTCGACCCGGAGCTCTGGCACACGGCAAAACAGATTGCCTACCGGCGACACGAGACCATCTCCGATGTGATCCGGCGCGCACTCACCGAGTACGTACAAAAGTTCGGTTAAGCGGTGCTCACCCGTGCCGAGCCGAACCCTAGGAGCCAACCGCAAGCAGCGGGCATGACGCAGGGCGACCGGACCGGTGTCTGACCCTAGTCGAGTCCGGCTTCCTTGGTCAGCTCGTCGAAGGCTGGTAGGACGGCAAGAACAGCCATCGTTGCCGCCCGTTGCGCGCTGGCCACGACTTTGTCTTCGGGTCGTTTCCCACCGTCCTCCAGGTGACGGTCGATATCGTCCTGCAGGGACAGCAAAGCGACTCCGACGCCTGCGGCGTATCGCTCTTTGGGGCGTTCGACCGCTGTGAGTTTGCTGTTGCGGCTCTGTCGTGGACAAAGCGAGCCGGGCCATCGGGGACGCGGCCGCCGCGATGACCGACGACGAACTCGAAACAGCGATCGCGGCACTGCACGCCCGAGAGCGGGAACTACTCATCGCTGGGGACAGTGCTGAGGCGTTCGATCTGATGGGAACGAAGTTCGTCCTGCTCTCGACACTGCAGAGCCGCCAGCCTTGACCGTCAAGAGGTTCGCTCGCCTGGTTGATCCAAATGCCGTCCGTGACCGTCTGTATCGAACATCCAACCATCGCACCGTGTTTGCTTGCCAGCTATGTAACGCGCCGACGTGGGCCCTCGATCTGCTTGTAAGTACATACGCAGAACAGGACTCCCATGAACTCAACAGGCCAGTACCCAGGCGGACCGAACGATCCGGATGTAGGGGCACGCAAGCCACGCGGCCGCAAGAAGTGGCCGATCTTTGCCGGCGCCGGCGCCGCTGCCGTACTTGCTATTGGAGTCCTGGGGAACGCCGCCGGAGACGACAAGGAAGCGTCGCAAGTGGTGAACACCTCGGTCGTCGCGACGACAACCACACCTGCTGCGACAACCACCACGCGGGCAACCACGACACCGCGGGCGACCACGACGACGGCTCCCATCACGACCACCCGGGTGGCACCCGCTGTCGCGCCCCCGTCGACGCAGAGCGTCGCGTCCACAACCACTCCGTACGTGGCGCCCGCGCCGGTGTACACACCGCCGCCGACGGTCTATACGCCGCCTCCGGTCTACACCCCTTCCCCGGTCTACACCCCACCGCCGGTCGTGGAGGCCCCGTCGAGTGTGTACTACAAGAATTGCTCTGCTGCGCGTGCCGCGGGTGCCGCGCCGGTGTATATCGGCGAACCTGGGTACGGCTCGCATCTGGACCGTGACAACGACGGTATCGGCTGCGAATAGTTAACTGCAGCAGTACTTTTTGTTGCTTGCCGGATCGTCGACACCATGCGCTGACGCTGCCTTACAGCCCTGATGCCGCCGAAACCACGTCAACCGCATCAAGATGCTCGAACGGCACATGCACGGTCTGGGCAGAATTCGACTTGCTCTTCACACGAATACTCCGCCGTGCTCAACCAGAATGTGTCGCTCGATGACGATCAGCTACCAGATCCGTCAACCGACAGGGACTTGTACTGCCACCGCTCCACCTGAGCTAGGACATTTTCTTAGTGTCCCGATTCGAACCCGAGACGGGTGAGAATCTCCAGTTCAGCAGCCGGGATCTGCGGCGGGAAGTCCTGGACGGCACCGTTGATGACGATGATGGAGGGGCGCAGCGGCCGCAGCTACTCGACCAGCTTCGCGATCGCCACGCCGATCTGGTCTTGGGCGCAGCGAGCGACGGCAAGGGCGGCGAAAACGATCGCCAGGTGCGCTTCGGTGGAGTCGCGGGTGCGATCGAACATCGGTCGCGCTGAAGGAGCGGTACAAGAACATCACAGTCCAGGACAAGGGCAAGCACTACAACAACGCCCTGCTCGAGGCCGTCGAGCTGGGCTACCTGCTTGAGACGGCCGACATCACCGTCGCCGGTGCGCTCAACGGGAAGGAGTCGCGCAGAGGCCCCATCCGCGAGGACTTCCCGAAGCGCGACGACGAGAAGTTCCTCGATCACACCATGGCTGGCAAGGAGGGAACGGAGCTGATCTCCCCCATCCGTCTGGACTACAGGCCGGTGGTGCAGAACCCGCTACGAGCCGATGGAGCGGAAGTACTGACGACAACCCTCGAGAAGAACGAAGCCGACGTCCCGAACCTGCCACCCATGTCCGAGGGCGCCGCGATGGTCACCCTCGAGATCGCGCGGCTCGACCCCGAGGACGGAAAGGGTCAGCACCGGGGCAGCTTCCAGGTCCGGCGCTGCCCTTGCACCGCATGCTCAACCTGCTGCTCGACGTGAAGAGCTACCTCGACGGCACTCTCACGTTCTGCTGCGGCTGCGCGCACGGCGTGTGCAGCTCCGACGCGATGCGGATCAACGGCGTCCACCACCTGGCCTGCAAGATCCTGATGAAGGACATGCTGCCCAAGGACGACAAGCCGGGGACCATCACCGTCGAGCCGATCCACGGCCTGCCGGTCAGGAAGGACCTCGTCGTCGACATGGAGCCCGTCTTCGACGCGTTCCGCGCCGGGAAGCCGTTCCTCATCGCCACCAGCAACAAACCCACCTGCGATCGGATCCAATCACAGGCCGACCGGACCTGCTTCGACGACACCACCAAGTGCATCCTGTGCGCGTGCTGCACCATCTCGTGCCCGGTGTACTGGAGCGACGGCAGCTACTTCGGTCCCGCCGCCATCGTCAACGCGCACCGGTTGATCTTCGACAGCCGTGACGAGGGCGCGGCCGAGCGTCTCGACATCCTCAACGACGTCGAGGACGTGTGGCGCTGGCGCACCACCGTGAATTGCACCGACGCGTGCCCGCCGCATTCAGGTGACGAAGGCGATCCAGGAGGTCAAGCGCGCGCTGCTGTTCGCTCGCTGATCAGCCCGGGATAACCACGCCGCGACCGCGGATGCTGCCCTCGCGCAGCCGCCGGTAGGCCGTGGGCCCCTCGTCGAGGGTGAACGTCTCGGTGTGGATGTCGAGGCGGCCCGCGCGGGCCAGGTCCACGACCTCCATCAGCTCGGATCGGGTGCCCCAGTACGGGGTCACGACGGAGGCCCCGAACGGGATCATGAAGAAGCCGACCTTGGCGTGTGCGCCGGCGTGGATGCCCACGATCGAGATGTGCCCGTCGATTGCGACCACCTGCTGCGCCGTGTCGATCGTCGACTGAGCGCCGACGAAGTCGAACACCGCCGTCGCGCCCTCACCGCCGGTCAGTTCCCGGATCGCGTCCGCCGCGCCGGCGCCCGACTTCACCGCCGCGTCGGCGCCGACCTCGCGGGCGAGCGCGAGGCGGTCGACGTCGAGATCGACGGCGATCACGCGAGCCGCGCTGACCGCGCGCAGAATCTGGATGCCGACGTGGCCGAGTCCCCCGACCCCGATCACGACCGCCGTCGAGCCGGGTCCCAGCAGCGGCAGGACCCGCGAGATCGCGTGGTACGGCGTCAGACCGGCGTCGGTGAGCGGAACCGCGGCGACGGGGTCGAGGTCCCCGATCGGGACGAGGTGGCGCGCCGAGTCGACGATCATGTACTCGGCCATCGACCCGGGCGAGCCGAGACCGGGCGGGGTGATACCCAGCTCGGTGGCGCGAGTGCAGTAGTTCTCGCGGCCACGCGCGCACGCGTGGCACGCACCGCAACCCCACGGCCCGTACACGGCGACCGCGTCCCCCGTCTCGAATCCGGTGACGCCGTCACCGAGTTCGGCGACGGTGCCGACACCCTCGTGACCGAGAGTGAGGGGAAGACCGTAGGCGTACTGCTCCGCCGGCATATCCATCACGAAGATGTCCGAGTGGCACAACCCCGCCGCAGTGACCTTCAACAGGATCTCACCCGGCCCGGGCGCCGGAGTAGGAAGGTCGACGACGACCGGCTCGGAGCCGATCTCGGTGTACTGGAGGGCTCTCATGCGCCCGACTCTACGACCGGAGGTGTGGGCCTGCCTGGCACTACAGCAAATCTTCCGCTATACGACGCCGACCGTTCCGGCTCCGGACGTCAGACGGTCCGGACGAGGACACCGAAGCCGAGCCGGTTGTAGAGGAACACGAGCATGTAGAGCAGCCGGGCGCTGATGCACGCAGTCCGTCCTGGACCGGCGAGCTCGCCGCCCTTGTGCGTGGTCGGGCCCGATAGCTGACGGCTTCACCCGTCGGCCACGTCCGCGATCTGCGCAACGGGCGTCGGCATCGCGTTTACGTGCAGCCGAAAAGTTCCACTGCGCCCGGGAGTGATTCCCCTACAAAGGAGTTCACTGTTCTTTCGGCTCCCGCGAGAGCCACTGCACCCCGAACAGCCGAGGTCCGGTATGGGGAGGAATGAGGATCTCGGCCGCGCACTCGACGCATCTGTAGGTGCGATGACCTCTCGCACCTGATGGTCGTAGAGACGACTCGCACCAGCAGGCCGTCCATCCCACTATCACGCGCTTCGGTCCCAGTCGATGCCCGTTCGGGCAGAACTTCGGAGCGCGCTCGTAGGACGCCATGTATACGATTTTCGCACATATGTTCGATTTCGCGCGTTAGAGTGAGAGTTGGCAGGTCGATGGAGGGACGCGCAGAGCGGACTTCGGGAAGCATCGGCCTGCCTTCTTGCTTCGGCGCGCTGAGGTCGAGACCCCTCGAACCCGATGACAAGGCGGTCGAGTCCCGGGCTGAGAACCCCATCGACTTCCCACCCGAGGGTCGAGAAGTAGCGGCCCCGCTCACCCGCTGGACGGGACCACAGCTCACTCTGCGGATTGACCGGCACACGGTCCAGGGATCGAATCCGGGCAGAAGAGCGAAGTAAAGGGGACGGGCCTTCATCACGTAGATGAGAAGTTCGTTGCCGATGCCGAAACGGCAGGACGACCAGTTCCAGGAGGCGGCATCAGGTCGAAGCCGGAGGCGGAATTTTCGTGCGGGAGGGTCGTCATCAAGATCGGCGGCATAGACGTAAAGCTGAGCTGCGTAGATACCGTCTGCTTCGTCGATGCCGTGCTCGAAGGCGGACTCGTGTGCCTTTACGCGCCCTGAGTCCAGGCGCGGATCGCTTCCCGGATCGCCTCGGGTCTGGACACATGCTCCTTCTCTGCCCGTGCGTTCAGCGCCTGCAGCAACGTTTCGTCCATACGGACAGGCACCACGATTGCAGGGCCTTCGCCGATGGTCCGGCGACCACGCTTACGCAAGGCGGCGACGTCGTAGCCGGCCTCGGCCTCGTCGGCCCACCTCTCGATCATCTCGTCGGTGACGGGGGTTCCATTGATCGTCTCGTCAGCCATAGCAATAACGTAATACGAAATAGGAGGCCGATTGAGACTCCCACGCGCCAGAAGGCCGGAGCGCCCACACCGTGCCGCGCCCAAGATGCATGGTGATCACATCTGCTCCGCAGTCTGTGGGTATCGGAAAGAATCTGACTCCGACGCTGTCTTACTCGATGACGAGCTGGTCGCCGATGTGGTGACGACCACCATGCAACGCTGGCCCCGGCGGTTTAGGTGGGGATGTCCGGTCGATCGGCAGCGAGATTGCGGAACGTCTCGTCGAGAATCCGCTTGCTCCACCGGACATGCACCACACCGGTCTGAACCCCGCCGGATGAGGACGTCGCGAAGCACGTTCTGCTACAGCACATTCGCGTCGTAGAGCACAGTGCAGGTCACGTCAGTAGAGTCCGAGGTCCTCGGACAGCGCGGCCAGCTCGTCCGCAGCCCCACGTGCGTCGCGCTGCTGGGTGCGCCGGTACGCGAGAAGCGACGACGCCAGGATCCGGCGATGCTGGCCCACCCGCCGATACCGGATAAGGCCTTGGTCGAGAAGCTTGATCACGTGCGGGCGCGAGACGTTGAGCAGCTCGGCGGCCTGCTGGGTGGTCAGCTCCGCATGCGCGGGAACCACGGCCACTCCCTGGCCGGCCGCCATGTTTGCCAAGACGTCTTTGATCAACTCCAGGGCCGCACTCGGCAGGCGAACGGACTCGGCTGGCCCGGCGACGGTGACGTCGAGCGTGTCGGGACCAGGTTTGACGTCCCGGAGGGCATGGAGCGCCTGACGTGCCTGTTCCTGCTGGATCGCACTGGGATGTTCGATCGCGGACATCACACCTCCTATAACTGAGATATACGCAGCAAACGAAACAAACGCAAAGAGGTCGTTACTCCAACCGTAAGACGGCGGGACGGAAATCTGCCCGGGCCTGCTGGGCACGGCCGCGAGCGTGCTGTTGAACGATCGTCGATAGCACGCTCCGAAGAGTCGAAGACCGTCCTTGTCCCTATTCGCCTCGTTGCTGCTGGTGCACCCGTTCGAGAAACGACTGTGCGCTGACCGAGGTTGTAGTGCCTCTCTCCGCCAAGCGGCGATGGAACCCGGCGAGCACAGTTGCAGGCACCGCAGTGGCGACCAGCATCATCGCGACACCGCCCACCATCACGAAGGCCACGACTGCGGCAGCAACCAGCGTCCCCACCGTCGCCCACGCCACGCTTCGCCGTGGGACAAGCACCGGAACGGCACACAGCACAGTCGGCAACAGCATGGCCGCGACGTACCCGGCACCGCCCCGATCGATCAACGATTCACTGCACGCAACGGGATCGTAGGCGGGATCGATCTCGCAACTGGTGAACTCGGACTGGGGCCAGGACGCCACGTACGTGGCGATCATCGCGAACCCGCCCACCGCGAACGCCAGCAACGACCACGCAACTCGGATCATCCTCATGCCCCGAGCCTGCCAATGACCTCACCGGACGGTTCACCCAGCACGTGGACGACGGATCGTCGTGGCATTGTGATCGGCATGAGTCAGACCATCGGAACGGTGCGGGAATGGCACGGCGAGCTGGGATGGGGAGTACTCGACTCACCCGACACTCCCGGCGGATGCTGGGCGCACTGGAGCAACATCGACGGAACCGGCTTCCGCGCACTCACGGTAGGCACAACCGTCCAGCTCGACTGGGAACACGCACAGCAGGACGGATACTCATTCCGGGCCACCCGCGTCCACACGCCGACTGAGTGACCTGCGATGACCCCGCACGACGAGGACCGAGAACTGGTGTGGCAGGCGCACGACGTCCTCGCCGACGTCTCTGCCGGTGACTGGGTCACCGCCGAGCTGACCCGCTTCGGTTCCACCGTCGGATCCTTGGTGCCGCCGAGCTACCCCTCCTACACGCGGGTCCTGCATCCCGCGATGCGTGTCGAGCGCGACTCGGGCGAGTCGGTGCCGGTGCGGTGGGCCGAGGTCGCGGCCGCGACCTCGGCGGTGATCCATCCGACCGTCGAATGGTTCTCGCTGCTGCACGCCGGGACCAGCCGCGGCGTCGGGGACGGCCAGGGCACCGTATGGGACGACGGACCCGAGATCGGGGACATGTCTGAAGAGCAGTTCGCCGCGCTGGCCGCGGTGCTCGCCGAGCACACCACCACTCCGGACGACTGTTGGTTCGGGTTCTGGGAAGGGCGCGGCACGGCGCAGAGCCTGGGGCTACCCCGATTCGGGCCCCGGGTGAAGATTCCGGATCGGGAGAACTTTCTGGTCCACGGCACTGTGCGCGATGCGGTGCGCACCCTCGACTCGTGGGGACCGAATCTGTGGTGGCCGCAGGACCGAGCGTGGTTCGTCGCCACCGACATCGATCTGATGTCGACCTATGTCGGCTCGTCCCTCGACTGTGCCCGGGCGTTGCGTGCCTGTCCTGCTCTTGAGGCCGTCGAGACCACCGCTGCGAATTCGGTGACCTGGACCAGTGACGGCATCAACCCGCTCCCCCCGAACCCGTACACGCGGTGACGAAGCCGGTCGCTGACATCGAAGGGCGGCGTGGACACCGTGAGGCTCCTTCGCGCCGACAGGAACTCTGTGCAGGAACACCGGGGCGATACCCAGCGACAAGGAGGCCCGACATGATGAGGCACACGCTCGACTTCGGTAGTCCGCTACCGCCGGGTTGGACCACACTCGACGAGAAGCATCGGTCTCGGTACTGGGATCGGTTCACCGCTCGGTTCGGATTCCGGCCCGGTACCGCAGAAGCGACGTGGCCGGCGATCGCCGAACCGACACCATCGATCACGTTCGACCTCACCGCCCCCGGCGATGTTGCGGGCGCGTGGTCGAGCCGATTCGATGCGGTCAACGCCGAAGCACTGCGGTGCTTCGTCACCGAGTTCGCCGACGATCCGCTATTCGTGGTGCTGGACTGGCAGCACACCTGCTACCGGCTCGACGCAGCCGTGCATGCGAGCACCCCGGACACCGAGTGGCGGGTGCCGGTCTACCCTAACGGCGACTATTACATCTTTCTGCGCGACGACCTGAGCGAAGGCACCTTCGGGCACCCGTGGGAGCAGAGCCTGTGCGTGTTCGGCGAGCGGCTGCTGGCCACGCTGGGCCGGACCCTGGCGACGTGGCTGCCTGTCACACGAATCGACGGCCGCCGACCCGAGGATACGTAACGTCACCGAGCATCCCTGACTAGCGCAGCTGCGTTGCCTTGCTTGTCATTTCCGATAGTTCGCAATGTCCTGCAGGACTCGTTTGACGAGGGCGGTGTCACACCCGGCGGCGCCGCCAAGCCCACACGCACCACCCGATCCCCACGAGTGAAGCCACCGGCAGCACCCATCTCCACCGGCGTAGTGTCGCGAACCGCTGGTACTGCTCGCTCGACAAGAACTGCACACCGGGTCGATTCGCAGTGGGCGGTTCCCACCAGTAGCTTCCCGAGCCGGTCAACACCTGAGGCCACGCGAAGACACCGATCGCGGTCGCGATGATGATGCAGGTGGCGGGGAACGCCACCCAGAACCACGGGAACCCCGGGGCGCTGCCGAGCCGGGCGCGTCGCGGCACCACCACGCCCGCCGCCACCCCCACCAGCGCCAGAACACCCAACATCAACCACGCCATACGGTCGGACGATACGGCGCATCCACCGGCAGGTCCGGACGTGACGCACGGAGTGCTGTCGGAGAATCCGAACAGAGAGATGCCGTGACACACTCACCCGAATGGATCTGTTCCCGGCAATTGACCCCTACGACTCGGGACATCTCGCGGTCTCCGACGGCAACGCTCTTTACTGGGAAACTGTCGGTACCCCGTCGGGCCTTCCCATCGTGTATTTCCACGGCGGACCGGGGTCAGGCTGCACCGCGGGTACGCGCAGGTACTTCGACCCGAACGTGTTTCGCGCTGTGCTGTTCGATCAGCGCGGCTGCGGACGCAGCACGCCCCCGAGCCGACGATCCGAGCACCGACCTGTCCACGAACACCACCGACCACCTCATCACCGATATCGAGCGCCTCCGCGAACACCTCGGGATCGACAAGTGGGTCGTGGCCGGGGTGTCCTGGGGCGTGTGTCTCGCATTGGCCTATGCCCAAGCACATCCCGACCGGGTGACCGCCATGGCATTAGGGGCGATCACCACAGGCAGCCGCCGGGAAGTCGAGTGGATCACCCGGGACATGCGGCGACTCTTCCCGCGCGAATGGGAACGGTTCGTCGAACCGGTGCCACCGGCCGAGCGAGACACAAACCTCGCGGCTGCCTACACGCGCCTGCTCGCCCATCCCGACGCGGCCGTCCGGGAGAATGCGGCGCTGCGCTGGTGCGAATGGGAGGACACCCACGTCTCGCTCGTTCCCGGATGGGCGCCCTCCCCCCGCTACCAGGACCCCACCTTCCGGATGATGTTTGCGCGCGTGGTCACCCACTACTGGGGCAATGACCACTTTCTCGACGAGAACCAACTACTCGACGGCATGCACCGGCTGACGGGCATACCGGCGGTTCTCGTTCACGGCCGGTACGACATCTCCGGCCCGCTCGACACCGCGTGGGAGCTGTCCCGCCGGTGGGACAATAGTCGCCTCGTTGTCGTCGAGGATGCCGGACACGGCGGGGGCAGTTTCACCGGCGAGCTGGTCGAAGCGATCAGCAGCGTGGCCGAGACGACGCGAAGGTAAGAACGGTGGTTGTGCACGCGTTTGCTTCCAGGTGCCGGTACAACGTCATACGGCCCATCCAGAAGAGCTCCGCGATCTCGGATTGATTCATCCCGTTGTCGCGCACCACCCGCGCCGGCTGATCTTCTTCGCCGTCATCGCCGGCGGACTGCCCCCGACCCCGGTGCCAGCACGGACCGCGGCCAGGCCGTGTGGCTGGAAGTGCGGGGCCAAAGACAGTCCGGGAATGGCGTCGAAGCCTCGCGCCGCGACGGCGACCACGCGACATCAAGCGTGTCCGCGCTGCACGACGGGTGCCGTCAGCCAGGCGCCCGCCTGCGAACCGACTGAACATCCGGAGCCCCGCCAGGCGACGAGCCATGGCAACGACGAAAACATCCCACCTTGACGGTGACGTCAAGGTGGGACGTTTGTGCGGCCTGAGAGGTCGGGGGTCGCTCAGGTCGCAATTGGATCATTGGCGACGTGTTCGCACAGCGCAGCTGAACAACTCGCCGGTCGTGACTTCGTGACGCGATCGGGACCCGATGGTTGCGGGAGGCCCGCCTCGCCCTCCCCCGATCGAAGGCGAGACGGGGCGTGTTCCGAAATCCCCGACTAGAACACGTTATCGCCGAACTCGGAGTTTCGCAGCGGTTGTTTCGGGAAGCATGCGGTGTGGGCGGTGTCGGACGTCAACGTTTGACATTCCCATCGATCAGCCCGGATCGGTGCCATAGAACCGGCGGCCGTCAGCCGTAGTGACCTCGGCGATGACACCGAAGTCAGGGTCGTAGACGACCTCGATATGTACGGCGCGTTCAGAGGGGTCGCCGGGCTCCCGGCTATTGTCCGAACCACCGTCGGTAGTCATCGACTTATCCATCCGGTCAGCGATGCCAGTATCGATGTGCAGTGTGATCACCCTGCATGGCGATCGGCTACGAACGGGACCTCCGCAACCAGATCGGGACGTTGCCGCAAGCACGTTGCCGAGAGGTGATGTCCGGCGAGATCTGGCTTCGGTGCGTACGTGCAGGTCCCGGATATGTCCCGTTGCAGCCATGCGGCGATTACGACGTGCGCTCCTTCAACGCTGCGGACCGGTCGAAGGGGGCGGGTATCCCCCTCACCATGGGCTACGTGAACTGGTTCGAGCTGTTCATGGTGAACGGAACCGGGTGACTGAACGTCTGAACGCGGACTTCTCGGAAATGCCATAGTGCGTCGCGCCGGCCGCTGAATCGGATATCTGCCCTCGCAGTGTTCCGGCCAGCGGTGCTGCCGATGAGCGGCGCGGCATCGTGGTGATCAGCAACCTGCATCTGTCCGGGATCGACACGATCGTGCCGAAAACTCTCGCATCGGCTGCCACCGTCGCGGGCTGTTTGCAGCGCGGCGGTACCGCGGCCCCCGCGAGATCGAAACACGAGCGCACACAAAGGAAGCAGTACGCGCCAAACTGATTCCGCGTCGACAGATGCATCAGTCGGCGTGACGGTCGATAAACCTGTCTGCGAAACGAAGAACAACGCGTGACCGTGGGCCGCGTAGTCACACAGCCGAGTACGCATTCGATGACAACGCCCGCCTTGAAAGATCACTCCATCTTTTCCGGGTGCGCTGTACCGGCATACCTCAACCACAACGTGCGCCGCTCGACGTCCATCAGATACCAGATTCGCCTGTCGGCAGTGACCTCGTACTGCCACTGCTCCATCTCACTACCGTTGCGCACCCCGGACTCGAGCGTGCCTTCGAGCCGGTGATGACGCGTGGTGGGCACTTGCTCGACCTCGCGGCGCCGCATCTCCTCGTAGGCCACCAACGTGTTCGCCGGCGCCTGCCGACACAGCTCGTCCCAGCCTTTCGCAGCCTCGTTGGTCGCGAACCGCAGCTCCCACAGAGAATCGGAATCGGATGCCGGCAGCGCGACCTGCTTCCCTCGTTCAGGGCTCACAGCTCCGGCACCGGCACAGTTCCGAAATCGCCCTCGGATGGCGTCGACAGGATGCGGGCGAGCTCCGGGTCGGCATACACCTCCGCGGTATGACGCCACATCTCGATGGCGCGGGCCGCGAGAGCCGGATTGTCCAGGGATGAGCCTGCGCGCAGCGATGTGATGAGCTCGTTGATGAAGTCGGCGCCTTCCTCGTCGGAGAGGTAGCTCACCCACGGAAACGCCGCCTCGACGACAGTGCGGACAAGCCCGGGATTGTTCGCGTGCAGCAGGGCATCGACCATGGCCGTCGCCGCTGTCAGGACCGCACGTTCCTGCTCGGCTCGGGTCGCTGTGATCAGGACCAGATCTTCGTCATCGCGTCGGGTCACGCGCAGCGGGCGCGCGCCTGAGCGCTGCCACGCCGACAGCGTCGCTTTGCCCTTGTTCTGGATGTCCGAGAACGGAACCTCATGCGCCGACATACTTTCAATTTACTTTTAAAGTATGCATTCGGCGAGGTGGTCCTAGGGGTAGGCCGTGCTCGGTGGGAGTCAGCCGAAGTCGACGCCGATCCCGCTTTACCGTGCGCGTCGTTCCAGCGATCGGGGTCGAACGCGCTCGCGGGGCTGAGAGGGTCACCGGCTCACGTGTGCCGGCGCTGACGCTGTGTGGGGGCGCTCCTGGTCGTCGGGGAAGCCGGTTCAAGGGTGACCTGCACGCTGATCTGAGGTCCTTCTCGCTTGATCTCGACGCGGACCTGCGCCCCCGTAGGTGCCGGTGACGTCTTGTCGAGCAGGTAGGCGCAGATCAGGCGGTCGTGGATTTCCAGCGCGACGCCGAGTACGACTGTGCTCGAGATGGCTGCAGCGCCATTCGATGCGCGGAAGGCGGTAACGAGTTCGTCGACGATGCGGTCGAGCCGCAGCGCGGTTGCTGTGGTCACCTTCTGGCGGCGCACCAGAGTGTTGGGTGCACCCTGTCGGGATGCGACCCATCCTGCGCTGCCGAGTGTGGAGGTTCGGCGCGCGGCATGGGCACGCCGAAGTGCGGTGGACGCAGTCCGTGCGCGCAGCGGCAGAGACGATCTCGTCATCAGTCGATCCTTATCCGTGGATGTAACGCTGGATCAGGGCGCTGAAGCGCGCGTGCGCCATGCGCAGGCCGGTAATGCGTTGTCCCTTGTCCGCCATAGTCGCTAAGCCTCGGAGGACACGCGCGGCGTCTTTTCGAGAACCTGTGCAGGGTTGGTCGAGTTTCCAGACCCGGAGGTCGTCTCGGTGTTGGTGGACGATGGCCATCAACGAGCTCAAGTCTTCGACATCCTTCGGGTGATGGCGGCTGTTCCAGGCGAGAGCTTTGAGCACGACCGCTGATTCCACGTCCGGTATGCATACGGTGAACGTGGTGGAATCACCGTTGTAGAGCTGGGCGTGGACCGTCACCTCGAGCGGCTGGGAGTGCAGGGCCAGGGACAGTCCGGGAATGGCGTCGAAGCCGAATTTCTTGTCGCCGAGGAATTTTGTTTCTCGTCCTTGGCCGGAGGTCGCTGGTACCAGCAGGTCGACTGCGAGGGGATGGTCGGGATCGCCGGAGGGTGCCTCCCACCTGTTCCCCCGGACGCGCGTGTATCCGCGGCCTACGAGTTTGGTGTCGAGGTCGGGACTTCCTGCAATTTCTGGCGAGATGCCGGCGTCCGCGTCGGCGGTGGCACGTTGGTGTGCGTCGCTGGTGGGATAGACGTAGGTGAGCAGATGGACCATGTGGCCACCGATGACCCGATAGTCGAGACCTGCGGCTGCGGCGGCCAGGTCCGCAAGGGCGCGAAGACCGAGATCGGCTGCGTTCGATGCTGATTGGACGACGATGTCGGTCACTGCCGGCGGCTATCTACGTACCGCGCCATGAAGGATCGCGTCCTGTAGGTGTTTGGCTGCGTCGAGTGCGTCTGTTCCTTCACTATGCATCACATCGTGCAGCGCAATGATCGGGTCGGCGAAGTCGGGGGTCGAGTCGGTGAGGACGGCGGCGGTACGCCAGAGGGTGGGATCTTCCGGGACGGCTGCTGTGAAGGTGTACTCCTCGCGTGAAGCGACGCTGAAGCCGGCAGGGACGAAATCGAGAAGTTCGCGCATATAAAGGGCCGCTGTGACCGGCATGCGCCAGGGTGCGTAATGGTCGGCGGCGATGTCTCCTGTCTGGAGGCAGTCGACGTCCATGTCGCGGCACAGCTGTCGTGCATGGGTGATCTGCTCAGTGGGCGCGTCGAGTCCGTACCAGTAGGTGCAGGCACCTCCCGGGCCCGGATATTCGTCGAGGAAGCGGGTCAACAGCTCCTGCCGTCGGTGGACCGTCCAGCCGCCTTCTACCGGTTCGACATACTCGTGGCTTTTGAGAGCTTTCGACACAGCCTGGGGTGTGGTGTGCAGATGATTGGCCAAAATCGTCTGGGGCAGCGGTTGAGGGGACAAGAGCAGGAGGCGTTCGATCGCCCACCGGATCCACGGCGGTCGCCCCCTGCGGCGGAGCGGTATGTGGTCGGGTGTGGGTTCTTGATTGATCGTCGTGGAGTAGTCGGTGCCGTCGACGATCAGACGCCGTTCATCTACAGCGAGCAGGTGGACGACCGAAGCATGGGCCAACTGTGTGAGATGTGAAGTGGCGCGCGCAACAACGAGAAAGAGCTTCACGTCGCGTTGCTTCTTACGTTGCGCGTCGACAAGCTTTTTCAGGGCGCTGGGCGTGGGAGGCGACGCGGACGCTTTCATCCGCACCGGTAGTACTCGCCGGGCCGGAAGGGCGAGCATCCAGTCCCCGAGCGAGCCGTTCGTTTCCACCCGGACGTCGGCAGAGCGAAGCACGCTCAGTGCGTCCGTGACCAGCTCACTTGTCGATCGCATAGTCCCTACCAGATCAACTAATACTCTGCAAACAACTTATAGTGTAGACGACTGAATTAGGTTGATCAGCATGCCGCGCTGGCATTCATGGCTGGGGAAGCTCCTGCAAGGCCGCAGGGAAGAACTGTGCAGACGACGAGGACCACATGCGTACAACCTCCGCCGGGCGCGGCCACCTCGTAGCTACATGTATCGGGAAGGCTATGCCGGTACGAAGCTGTCCGACATCGCGGAGATCGCCGGAATCAGGACCCCGGCGATCTACCGGTACTTCCCCTCACGTGAAGACCTCGTCGATGAGGTGATGACCGTCGGGCACCACCGGTTCATCGAGCATGTGACTTCCGTGATCGACGCGCTTCCTCCCACGGCGACGCCACTGGACCGCGTACTCGCAGCGGTAGCCGGGCACCTCGAAGTCGCCTTGACGATCTCCCACTATGCAGCGGCGTCCACGCGCAATATGAGCCAGATGCCCGAGAGCATCCGGGATCGGCAACAGGAACTTCGCCGCGAATACGGTGCGATCTGGCGACGTCATCTCGTGGAGGCCGAGGAGGCCGGCCAGTTGCATCCCGATCTGGATCTGCGAGCTGCTCAAGGGCTGATCATCGGCGCGCTGAGCTGGTCCAATGAGTGGTGGGATCCTGAACGCGGCACCCTCCAATCGCTGATCCGCAATGCTCAAGCTCTCGTCCGCAACGGCATCGGCCGTTGAGACATCATTCCGGAGGATCTGCGTTCGTTCTCCCCGGCCCAGCATGGTCGGGCCGGTAGTCGTACTCGGACAGTAGGTGCAGGCACCTCCGGCGTCGGATTCTCATCGAGAAAACGCGTCGACAGCCCCTGCCGTCCGTGGACCGTCCAGCCACCTTCTGCTAGTGCCACATACTCGTGGCCTTTGAGCGCTTTCGACCCAGCCTGGGGTGAGGTGTGAAGGTGGTCGGCCAGGACCTCGGGCTCGATGTCCGCCGTGCCCTCCAGGTGGATACAGCACCTCGCACCGCACCTGCGGGTCATCCTCGACGGCAACATCGGACCGATGGCCAACGCCAAAGCCGACCGCAACTTCATGGGTTGGTCGGCCATGCCATCCGACCCCATACCGTCAGCGGTCCTCGACGCAATCTCGAGGCAGACGGAAAGACGAGAGCAGGAACCAACGTGTAGTTCCTTCCCGCGTCTCATGGATTCGGTTGATGCCGAACACCGTGGCCTCGCCGTCGGTGAGGCGGTCAACGCGACAGGTCGGGCCCCGACCTCCCGGGTGGGGCCGTCATCGCCAAGCTCAGGTTCCGCGCTGTTCCCCTCTCAGATCCTTCGGTCCAACATCTTCTCGATCGGACGCGGATGCCCAAGGGAGTGCAGCTGTAACCTCGGGTCCAGCAGTCGGCGGTGACGTGGGTGTGGCGCGACTTCCGTCGGACCGCACCACAACCCGGCTCGACAGGTGGTCCAACCAGCTCTGAGCTCTGGCGAGGGACCGTTCCTGGTCTTCGGTGTAGGTCGGTGGCCAGTCGATACCGCTCGCGATGCGGTCCTGGATCGCGGTGGCCGTGACGAGCTGTTCCGTCACGAGTGCCGCGACGAACTCGTAGTCCTTTTCTCTGCCGGCGATCGTCTTGGAAACGCACAGATCCACCGGGTCCAAGCACAACCCGGTCCGCCCATACCGGGTGGACGCGTCGTCGTCGACAACGAAGTGGACGAGCCGATTGTCCCAATTCTTCGGAAGGACCACGACATCCTTGTGAATGCCTTCGACATAGAACCCGAAGGCAGTATGAAAAGGTGAGTCCTCACCAAGTCGGGCATCGAGCAGCAGCAGTTTGTCCTCGACCGAGGGCGGGTCCGTGATCCCACTCAACGCAGAATGTCGACTTCACGAGACAAGAAAGTCGCCGGGGGCAATTCATCGGTGTCGAAACTGCCGAGGATCGATTGAGAGCCCAGGACGATCACACGCGGCTCGTCGAGGTTGGCACACGCAGCTTTGATCGCGCGCCCGAGTTCTTCCCGATTCACCGTGTCGCGGTACCCCTGAGCCGGGTTCCGAACTCGTTGAGCACACGTTGGCGTTCGTCGTCGCTGAGCAGCACCGACAGCGGCGACAGATTCCGCATCTCCCGGCTGGTGTCGTCGTCCGACTCGACGATCGTGCGGATACCGTCGATGTCGTTGTCGCGGACGATCCTGTCCCAGCGGTCGAGGTAGCGGTCCATCAGCGGACTGTGCCCCACCTGCCGGCGGATCGTCCGGAGGTTCCGGCGCACGGGTTCGGTGTCGACCGAGATGCCGCTGCTCATGATCTTTTCCAGGACCGCGGACTGCATGAGTTGTTGACGCAAGGTCTTCGGCGTGACGACGCTCATCTGCCTCACCCCTACTCCGACTTCCCGTGCTCTGCCGTGACCCTTCCCATGATAGGGGGGCTGTACAGCGGTTTTGAGGACCACTTCAGGTAAGCCAGCTCGGGACATTCCGAAGCTGTCCTCGAACCTGGGCTGCTCGAGGATAGCGGCAAGAAGCTCGAACCGCCGGTCGGTCTGGGACCACACCCGATCACGGTTCATCAGAGAGTCAGGATCATCCCAGGCATGCCTCGAATTCGTACGCTTCGGCTCCCTCGCCTGCGTCGTATGCCGCCACTTGACTCCTGACCCAGTCGTTCTGGCTGAGCTCGCACTTTCCGGTCCTGCTCCATGGGGCGTGGTCCCGGTTTGCCCGTTGATTCGATCACTGTATTGATGGGTGTCGATTCAAACTGATAGTGACGACCTCTGTTTGCGCGCCACTGGTACGGGAACCTCTGACGGAGGACTGGGCCGGAGAGTTGGCTCGGATGTTCAAGGCGATCGGAGACCCGGTGCGCCTACGAATGCTCAGCGTCTACGTAAACCTGATACTTCCTGCCACCTACATGCCAGGTGACCCAGATCCACGTTCCTCACGGCTACCCGAGACATCATCCGATGCCGCGGGCTCGACCGTGTCCCACACCGACGCTTCAGGTGCAGGACGAGGCTTCAACGTGTTCACCCCCTCAGCGGAGGTCGGGGCCGGAACACTATGGCGGACCCGGCGATGTCGCGGCCTGCCCGGGGTAGGGCCGGTCTTGTCCCGGCACCGGCGCACCGGCGCATGCTCGGTGGTGCGGATCTCCAGGCTCCCAGCGCGGGTGCGGACCGCCGCACCTCGGCCGAGGAGAGCGCGTTTGGCGAGGTTCACCCCCGCCACACGATCACGATTCCCTCCAAGTCGGCAGGATTCGCACCAGGCATCGTGATATCCCTTCGGCCGGGCAAGTTCCTCGTTGCAGCCCGGACACCACGCCGACGACCCCTTCGCCGGCACCGTCACCGCCACCACACCCACCCGGGCGGCGGTCTGAGCCAGCGCGTCGGCGGCCTTGCGGCGCGCGGACTGCGCCGCCCGATTGTTGTTCACCCGGCCACGCCCACGCGGTTCGAGGGTCGCGAGATCTTCGACGGCGATCATCGTCGCGTCGGCGGCGACCGCGTAGTCGGTGACCTGACGCGCGAAATGAAACGCCAGCTCCCGGTTGATCTTGCCGCGCTTGGCACCGACCGCGGTGCGATTCTCGTCGAGCACGGCGATCCTCGCTTCCAACTCCGACCGCACCTGGGGTGGCGCGTTCTCGGCCAGCTGGCGCAGGCGGGCGGCCTTGCGGTGCAGGAATTGGCCTTCGGTCTGCAGGCGGGCGAGTTTGATACCGAGACCGCGGTCATCGTAGGTGTAACCCCGAAAATCGGAGACCAACCCGTCGCCGGTGTCGGTGGCGATCGCGGCGGCCCCGAGAGTCGACGGTGACCAGTCCACCCCCACCGCGACCGTGGCACTGCTCAGGTCACCGGTGGGGACGGCTTCGGTGGCCGCGCAGCGCAGCAGCAGACCCCGGCCGTCGAGGGTCAGGGTCGGCAGATGCCACGCAGTAATCGGGCGGCCGTGCAGGTGCGGTGGGAGTACGGCAGTCAACCGCACCGCCCGCCATTGCGCTCGCGTGGTGGGTGTCGCGGTGGTCGGGAGTTTCACCGTCAGCACCATCGTGCGGTCGGTGACGGTGAGCTCGGTGAGTTGTTTGTCGGCGGCGGACAGGCGGGCCATCGCGGTGACCTTCGGTGGGGTTTGGATGTCGGTGATCCGCAGCCGTTCGGGCTGCGCAGCATCCGAGGTTGCCGCATCCGAGGCGGCATCGTCTGTGGTCGCCGCGTCCGAGGTCGATGCACCCGCAGCATCGGCCCGGCGGGTACGGGCGAGCAACTGCCGCCGTACACCTCGGGCGAAGCCCGACGGCACGGGCACCTCCCCACCGGCAGGCGGGGCGATACGCCCGGTAGCGGGATCGAACCGGGCCGAGAGCGACGCGATCGCAGTGTCGCGGTAGGCCGAGGTCCGTAGCGTCGCGGTGGCCTGTGCGGTGACCACCCGTGACACCCGTGACGGCACATACACCCCGTCCGGGTAGGTCGGGGCCCAGCCGAGACGAGCAGCGGCGACGTGCCCGTATTTCGGCAGTGTCCGGCCGTCGCGGTCGCGGCCCGCGGAGAGGGTGTCGAAGGTGGCGGGATGCCACAGCCTGGTGAGTAGTTCTGTTTCGGCGCCGGTGATCAGGTCCAGCAGCCACCGGATACGGGTGTCGAGGTCGTCGAGTCCGATCGGATCTCCGGTGGTGTCGTCGACCGCCGCATGGGGGCGGGTGGTGAACGCGAACTGGCGCCGCTCGGTCAGTTCGGTGCCGGCCATCGCGTCCCCCCTATTCGCCCCCGGTGCGGGCAGCACTGAGGCTGCCGCACGTGTTCCTTTCCGGCAGTGCCGGTGTCAGATCTCGGCGGTGACGGTATCGCGGGGCACCGACATGTTCTGTTCGGCCCGCACCACTACGGCGTGGTGGGGTGCGCGCGGAGGAGTCGTCCCTGGATACACGAGGGTTGTTTCTGCGATAGTGCGGTGATCGGAACCGGTTCGGCGACCGGGGGATGTGAACCTGCGCTACGCAGGATGCCGCGGTACTTCGTGGTCTCCTCGAGGGCGAAGGAGGTCGGAAGAAGTATCAGTGGGTATGAGGCAGTATCGGGCTTCTCGTCGACTGTTGTCAGCCTGATCGCCAGCCATGAGGGCGGCGAGAGTTGCGTGTGCGACATCAGCCCGGCCTTCGACCTGTCCCAGCCGACCATCTCGCATCACCTCAAGGTGCTGCGCGAAGCCGGTTTGCTCGACTGCGAACGTCGCGGAACGTGGGTGTACTACCGGGTGATCCCGTCGGCCTTGGCCCAGTTGTCGGCCGTGTTGTCCCCGGAACGGGGAGTCGTACAGGGCTCGGACTGCGCCGTCGTCGACGATGCAGCGGAGGCGACGCGATGACCACGACGAACACCGAGCACCCGGCGGTCGTCGGGAAGATGTCGACCCTCGACCGATTCCTGGCCGTGTGGATCGGTGCCGCCATCGTCGTCGGCCTGCTGCTGGGCCGGATGATCCCCGGACTCGGCGAGGCTCTGGGTTTCATCGAGATCGACGGCATCTCCCTGCCGATCGCTCTCGGCCTGCTGATCATGATGTATCCGGTGCTGGCGAAGGTGCGCTACGACCGTCTCGATACCGTCACCGGCGACCGCAAACTCCTCATCAGTTCCTTGATCCTGAACTGGATCCTTGGCCCAGCCCTGATGTTCGCCCTCGCCTGGCTGCTGCTGCCGGATCTGCCCGAGTATCGCACCGGGCTGATCATCGTCGGTCTGGCCCGGTGCATCGCCATGGTCATCATCTGGAACGACCTCGCGTGCGGGGACCGCGAAGCCGCAGCAGTGCTGGTGGCGATCAACTCGGTCTTCCAGGTGATCATGTTCGCCGTCCTCGGCTGGTTCTACCTGTCGGTGCTTCCCGGCTGGCTCGGTCTCGAACAGGCCGCCCTCGATGTCTCGCCGTGGCAGATCGCCAAATCGGTGCTGATCTTCCTCGGCATCCCCCTGGTCGCCGGTTTCCTCACCCGCCACTTCGGCGAAAAGGCCAAGGGCCGTGCGTGGTACGAGGACACCTTCCTGCCGAAGATCGGGCCGTGGGCACTGTACGGTCTGCTGTTCACCATCGTGATCCTGTTCGCGTTGCAGGGCGAGCAGATCACCTCCCAGCCACTGGACGTGGTGCGCATCGCTCTGCCGTTGCTGGCGTACTTCGCGATCATGTGGGGCGGGGGTTATTTGTTCGGCGCCGCGATCGGCCTCGGTTACGAGCGCACCACCACGCTCGCGTTCACCGCGGCGGGCAACAACTTCGAACTGGCCATCGCCGTGGCGATCGGCACTTTCGGGGTGACCTCCGGGCAGGCACTGGCCGGAGTGGTTGGGCCCCTCATCGAGGTGCCGGTCCTCGTCGCTTTGGTGTATGTCTCTCTCGCCCTGCGTAAACGCTTCACCCGTCACGAGTCGGCACACGTGCCCGCATCGAAAGAGGTTTGATCCGTGAGCACACCGAGCGTGTTGTTCGTCTGTGTCCACAACGCCGGCCGCTCGCAGATGGCCGCCGGTTTCCTCACCGCTCTCGCCGGTGATCGGATCGAGGTACGTTCGGCCGGCAGCGCCCCGGCCGATCAGGTCAATCCGGCCGCGGTCGCGGCGATGGCCGAGGTCGGCATCGACATCTCCGGTCAGAATCCGAAGATCCTCACCACCGAGGCGGTGCACGCCTGCGATGTGGTGATCACGATGGGGTGCGGGGACACCTGCCCGGTGTTCCCGGGCAAGTCCTACCGGGACTGGGTGCTCGACGATCCGGCCGGTCAAGACGTCGAGGCGGTGCGCCCGATCCGCGACGAGATCAAGGCCAAGGTCGAAGCGCTCGTCGCCGAGTTGACCACCCCGTCCACTCCGCGCTGATCCGCGAGGTTCTTCGATGACGACGAACGTCGAGGTGCTCGTGATCGGCGGCGGCAGGGTTACTGCCGGGATCCCGTTTGTCCGGCCGCCACCTTCGGGGTGAGACCGTGAGCCGCCAGCCACTCGTCCATCGCTGCGAGGGTCGCCGGCAGATACTGGCCCACGGTCATCATGTGGTCGGAACCGCGCAGCTCCACATACGTTCCCCGGCCTTCGTACTTTTCGGCGGTGACGCGCGCGATTCGCGGGGCCGTGCATTTGTCCTCGGATCCGGCGATCGTGAGCACGGGGGCATCGACGGCGGCGAAGTCGACGCGGGCTCGTTGCTTCGAATCGAGGAACCATAGCGCCATCTCGCGGTAGGCGGTGCCGGACTCGGCGCACAGAGTCCGATAGTAGGACTCCTGGATTTCTTGGGGCTGAGCGTTGCAGATCAGGGTGGTCCACGCGTTCCAGGACACCGGATACATCGGCTTCCTGGTCAGCCACTGGGGTAGATACCTGACCCATAGCCGTGTCATGCTCGGGTACATCGCAAACATCCCCCACGCCGGGGCCGGACCCAGCAACACCACCCCAGCGCAACGCACCCTGGCGGCGAGCAACTGCGCGATCAGCGCACCGATGGAGTGACCCACGATGATCGGGGGTGTCTGCATCGTGTCCACCAGCGCGGCGAGGTCGGCGACGTAGTCGAGCAGGCCCAGCTTCGCGACCTTCTGCGCGTTGCCCCAGATGTCGATGTCGTGCGGATGGCCGTGATGGCGCAAAGTCGGTGTATGGACCCGGTAGCCGCGGTCTTTGAGTCCCGCCGCGAAATCACCCCAATTCGCGCCGTTGCACCACGTGCCGTGAATGAGCAGCACATCTTGACGGGTCATGGTCGATACCTCCGATACGGATCGAGCGAAGAGCCGCGACGCTACCAACCGGCCGAACCATGCACTTGACATATCGAGACACCATGGCGAGCGTGGACACCGTGAACACGGTCGTGCGTGCTGGGAGCCTGCGTGGCTTCGCCGAGTTCGTGCGCGATCTCGGCGGCGACCCGGAGCAGCTGCTCACCCGGCACGGTCTCGAGGTCGGCGACGACGCCGAAGCGCTGATCTCGCTCGACGCTGTGGCACGGCTGCTCGAGGACAGCGCCGACACGCTGCGATGCCCGCACTTCGGGCTCGGACTCGCCCAGCGGCAGGACCCCGGCGTGCTCGGCCTGCTGGCGATCGTGCTGCGTCACTCCCGGACCGCGGAGTCCGCGATCGTCGATGCCTCGCGTTATCTGCTGGCCCACAGCCCGGCCTATTCCATCACCTTGGACCAGCACAGCCCGGTGGGCCCGGACTGTGCCACCCTGCGGTTCGAAGCACGACTCGACGACCACCTCGGGCAGCGACAACTCATCGACAGCTGTCTGGCGACCGCGTTCAGGATCGGCCAGGCGATCACCGGCGCGGAGTTCGGCGTGGAGGCGGTCTCGCTACCGCACACTCCGCTCGCGCCCGCTCAGCTTTACCGCGACTACTTCCACGCCCCGGTCCACTTCGAGCAGCCCTACGCGGGTCTGCACGCCCGCCGGCATCTACTCGGCGCGCCGTTGAAGCACGCCCAACCGGCGATCTACCAGCGTGCCCGCACCGACCTCGCGCAGCGATTCAGCGCCCGCGACGATCAGCTCGCGGATCGGGTTCGTCACGCTCTGGTCGCCAGTATGGGAGCGGGCCACGGCACGAAATCCGACATCGCATCGCTGTTGGGGCTTCATCCTCGAACCCTGCAACGGCGCCTCGCACGCGACGGTGAGACGTTCGAGGCGATCCGCGAAGACCTCTACCGCACCACAGCCCACCGCTACCTGCGCCAGACCCACATTCCACTCGCCCAGATCGCAGCCGTAATGGGCTTCTCCGAGCACGCCTCGTTCACCCGCACCTGCCGACGATGGTTCGGCAAACCTCCCTCGCGTGTCCGCGCCGAAAAACCATGACACCACGCGGTCAGAACAGGGTGCCGTGCCCCCATAGCGGTTGGTATCCGGTCGGTCCAAACTGAGCGAGTTCGCCTGCGACGTCGACTTCGATCGCGCCGAAGAAGTTGGTATTGGCGTTGCGCGCTGGGGCAGATGTGAGCCAGGACTTCCTCGTCGATGCACTGTCCGGCCCGGCGTATCTGCTCGACCGTGAGTCCGTAATACTCTGCGGTCCAGTCGATCACGACGTTGGCGGCCAGGTGAGGTTCCAGGCTTGCGTTCTCTGCTCGGCGAGCTGGCAGTCCGGGATCCTCCCCTCGTGCGCACATAGCAGGTCGCGGCGTAGTGCGTGCAGGGATTCGTCCTTGTTGAGCCGGCAGGAGATCCTGCGCCGGTAATCCGGCTCGGAGAGGTACTTCACGGCGTAGATCGTGCGCCGCAACGCCCCGCACTCCTTTAACGCCGCGGGCAGGGTCTCGTGGTGATTTGTCGCCGACAGTTTGCCGACCAGCGGTGAGGCGGTGGCATGCCCGAGCTTCAGATGGTCAGTGCGGGTCTGGGCACGACGGCCATAGGAACGGATCTCGGCACGGTCGACCCGCAGCTGCTCAACCGACCGCATTACTGCGACCGACGGGCGGTCGCCGCGCGATCGGCACGAACCTTAACCACTGCAACGTGCACAACGCGATCGCGATGGCGAGCTGATCAGCTGGACCACGACCGCGCCCAGGATCGACGAACGCGGATCTGCCAGCGAGAGCGTGAAGAACCGGAACAGCTCCTCACGACCGATCTCCGGGCTCCCGCAGACCGCGCCGGCTCCTCCTCTGCGAACACCCGCGTCGGTACCAAACTGACCTTGCACAGGTCAATAGCGTTGGGAGTCAACGCTAATCAACAACCACACAACACTGCCGACTGAACCCGGCTTCACCGGCAGTCAATTGCAGCTACTCATATCCGTTGATTTCGCTGGTTACTACCGGACTCCATTGAGGTGGACTGTTCAGCAGCAGGACGCTGCACTCGGGTTCTGCTGCGTCTCCTCGGTCGGGGTGGCGGCAGTGCAGCAGCACACGCCGCCTTCGGCGGTGGCCGGGTCGTCGAGGTGCTGTGGGCTCGAACCGAAGGTGTCCGAATCGGCGAGGACGGTGTAGACCTCCCACTTTTCCCCGGCGGGGCCGGTGACCCACACCTTGTCCTGGGTGGCGAAGCAGCAGGTGGTGCCGATCTCCTCGTCGGTGAACAGTCCTTCGCCGGTCAGGCGGGCGATCTCGGCGTGAACCTTCTCACTGGATTCGACCTCGACGCCGAGGTGATTGATGGTGCCGCCCTTGCCGGGGTTTTCGAGCAGTACGAGCTTGAGCGGCGGTTCGGCGATCGCGAAGTTCGCATAACCGGGCTTGAGCTTGGCCGGTTCGACACCGAACAGTTTGGTGTAGAAGGTGACCGCTTCGGTCAGGTCGTCGACGTTGAGGGCGAGTTGTGCGCGGGACATGACATCCTCCACCTGTGTGACATATATCGAAGTACTGGGCGCCTACAGAATGCGCCACCTTTTCGACATATGTCAAGCAAGTGGATAAGCTCGAAGAATGCCGAAAGCCCTACCCGTCATCGACGTCAGCGCCCCCATCTGCTGCGCACCGGTCTCGGCCGCACCCATGAGCGACAACGCGGCCCTCGAACTCGCCCTTCGGCTGAAGGCCCTGGCGGACCCGGTCCGCATCAAACTCGTGTCGATCCTGCTCACCGCCGACGACGGCGAAGTGTGCACCTGCGATCTCGCCACCGGCGTCGACCTGACCGAATCCACCGTCAGTCACCACCTCGGACAACTCCGCAAGGCCGGCATGGTCCACTCCGAACGACGTGGAATGAACGTCTTCCACCGCGCCCGCACCGAAGCCCTCGACGCGTTACGTGCGGTGCTGGACCCGAACTGCTGCCGCTGACCCCTCATCGACCGCGTGGGCCGATCGTGTTGCCCGGCGTTCGAGGGCACGCCGCCGCGCAGCAGTGGCGCAGCAGCACCAGGAACGGGTGACTGCTCCCGCCCGAACTCACCGATCGAGCTCTGGTCCGTGCTCTCGGTCGACTCCGCAAGAAGAGGCGCCGTTGTCGTCCGCCCTCGGGGTCGCCCTCGAGGACCACCCCAACATCTCCCGGATGCTGCGGGGATGAGCCGTCGCTGCGGCCGAAAACCCGTCGAGCACAGCGCGATAGTTCTCGTCCGAAGGCTCGGCAACCGACTGCCCCACCTCCGCCGCGAGTGCTCGATCAGGAAGGAACGATCCGAGCCAGTTCGTCGCGAGGGTAGGGGCAAGATCGCGGTCATCGGTATAGAGGGCCAGCCATTGAATTCCGACCGCGGCGATGCGGTCCAGGGTGTCGACAGCGCCGACGATGCCGTCCCGGATAAATCACCGGGTCGCGGTTCTCCGACATTCCTGGGTGATATCATTAGTGTGATATCGGAGGTGGTCACGGTGGAACAGATCCTGATCCGCAACCTTCCCGCGGGAACCAAGGCTGCCCTGCGGGCGCGTGCTGAGCAGCATCACCGGTCGGTCGAGGCGGAGGTACGCGCCATCCTCGGCGAGGCCCTCGAGCGGGAGCCAGTCACGCTCGTCGACCTCTTGAGCACCGATGAGGGTGCCGACATCGAGTTCGAGCCCGAGCGCCTCGGTTTGACCGCCCGAACCGCCGAGTTGTGAAGTACGTTCTGGACACCAACGTGGTGTCCGCGCTGCGGGTTCGGGGCCGTAACCGGTCGGTCGAGGTTTGGGCGGCGTCGGTGCCGGTGGCCGACCTGTTCGTGACGGCCATGACTATTGCCGAGATCGAACGAGGCGTGGTCGCCAAGGAGCGATCCGACCCGAATCAGGGAGTGGTCCTGCGCCGGTGGTTCGACGAACGGGTCCTGCCCGCCTTCGCTGACCGTGTGTTGCCGTTTGATCTGCCGGCCGCCCGGGTGCTGGCCGCCCGGGTGCTGGCCACCTACCGGGTGCCCGAACATGCGCCGTTCGACGCCGCTCTCATCGCCGCTGTCGCCCAGGCGGCCGAAATGACCGTAGCGACGCGCAACACCAAGCACTTCGACCCGCTCGGTGTCCGATGTGTCAACCCGTGGGAACCGAATCCCTGAAGGCCCGACTTCGGTGCAACGCCCGTCGACCGCGGTCAATGAGGCTCGCTGAGTGTCCGGTACGGCCGGCCTCGCTCGGGGGAGCATGAGGCATCGACGCATGACATCGCCCTGAAAGTGGGGACGCGAGCGGGAACGCGAAGTCGGGAAGGTTGCCGCTTCACGGACCGCAGCAACCCCTCAGACATGAGTCACGCGGGTTGCAGTTCCCGCACCCGTCCGGTGCTGTCGACCGCCGGGAGCGGCGGCACGGCGAAGCCTTCAGCTTCGGCGGCCGCAACGAACGAGCGCCACCGACGACTGACCGTGGACTTGTCCACGTGCAACCGCCGCGCAACCTGGGTTTGCCGCAGGTGCGGCTCATCGATGAGCATCGCCGCCACGCGTTTGACCGAGTCGGTGAAACTGCCGTCGGCGAGGAACTGCTGCAACCCGGCCGCGGTATGCGGGTAACCGTTGCGCGTTGCATCGGCGCCGCGGGCGTTCCCGACAATATCGGCGTCCACGATCGTCTCGGCGAGGGCAACACCCGCAACGCCGGACTCGTGTGAGGTGCCGGGTGATGCACTCTGCGCTTCGTGGTGCACCTTGTGGGCGCGGCCCGCATCGATTGCGCTCTCCGGCGTTGCCACCGCGGCAAGCGTGGATTCGCGCTCTGTTGCCTTCTCGGTCGCGGTGCGGATCGGTGCAGCGGTGGTGCCCTCGCGGTGCACGAGCTGATCCACCGTTGCAGCATCACGGCGTTGGGCGCGTTCGTCGATGACAACCTGCAACATCATGGTGAACAGGTGAAACAGTGCCAGCCACAACAGCGGGAAGATCGCCGCAATGACCGCGGCAATGGCTGGGGGTTGTGGGATGAACCCGAGGTGCTCACCCGCTGCAACGCGCGCGAGGTTGCGGGCGGCGAGTTGATACGAGTGGTACGAGTTGCCCACCACACTCAACGCGACGGTGACGACCGCCAAGCTCATGCAGTAGCGGCGCGCCCAAAGGTGCCGGTTGGCAACGCGGAAGATGACGTAGCCGGCTGTTGCAGCGGCCTGTGCAACGTCGATGGCAACCGGCGCCATCCATGCACGACTCGGGTGCACGTTGATTTCGATGGCCAGTGCCCGCAACGCATCGAAGGAGAGCGTGAACGCCAACGCCGCGAGGAACAGGGCCATGGTTGCCACCGCGGCGACACCGAGCATCTTCGAACGCACCGGCCGCGCATCGTAGCGCAACGGCGGTGCGGACTGAGTAGAGTCATCGGACACGACGGAAGCCTCTTTCTACGAAAATCTCTAGAGGGGTGCTGATTCGACTACTGACACGTGTTCTTGGCGTCTGGCTCCCCTACCGCTCCGGTGCGGTCAGGACATCGACGAGGTGCGCCGCACGACCACACGGAAACGGGCGGGTTGCCGGGTCGGTGGTCAGTTGAAGACGTCGACGAACCATGTGCCGTCGATCTGCTGGGTGGTGACGGTCTGGGTGATGCGTTGCACGCCGTCGGAGCGCAGTTCGGACAGGTCGACGAGATAGACATCCTCGGACAGGGCCTTGGTGCGGACGCAGTAATTGGTGCCGACGGGGATGTCGTCGATGAACGGCTGCAATTGCTCGGCCGGGACGACGGAACTGTTCGGGGTGGCCAAGGCGCGAGCGGCGACCGCGTCGCGCCGGACGTAATAGGCGTAGTTCCAGGCGGCGATCACCCCGGCGCCACTGCGCTGGTCACCCCGGTCGGCGCGGCACTCGTCATCGAGATCCGACGCCGGCGCCGTCGGCGTTGCGGACAGTTCGAGAATCGGTGCCCCCACATCGTCGGACGGCGGTGCTGCCGCTGCGGACTCCTCGCCCCGTGCACTCCACAAAACCCCTGTGGTGACGGCTGCAACCCCCACTGCAACGGTGATGGCAACCACTGCAACGCGGCCTGTACGCCTCGATGTGCGCAGCACAGGTCGCTCGTGTGGGGTCACCGCCGGTGCAACCAATGCACCGGAAATCGCATCGCCGGGTGCAACCGGATCGGCGGGTGCACCCGAGTGCGGGGTGGGTGCACCGCCGAGGAGGTCGACGACGGCCGGATGCCGAGATGTTGTCTTGCCGAGTTTCATCGGGGTGCACCCACATCCTTTCGTGCGGTCAGGCGGAGGCCGGGGCGCCGGCGCCCTGTCCGACGGCGGTCGAGATCATCTCGGCGGCAGTGCCGGCCGAACCACCGAAGAACGTCTCCAGGGTGGTGTCCACGGCGGCGATCATCTCGTTGCCACCGGGTTGGGCCGTGACCCATTCGCGGGCTTGTGAATCGATGTGAGGTGCTGTCTGCATCGCGCTGTGCACGACCTCCGCAGTGGCGGCACCGACCGGTCCGGAGGTCTGCCACTGCTCGACCGTCGTCGCGGTCTGCTCGGTGATCGCGTCCTGCTGCACGTCCGGCAACTCGATCTCGATCGGCTGTCCTTCGTCGTCCCCGGCACCGAAGGCGGTGCCGGCAGCGAGGCCGACTGCACCACCGACGATCGCGCCGGGGACTGCGCCGACGGCGCCGCCGATCGCCGCGCCTGCCGCGGTTCCTGCGACACCGGTGGTGATTTCGGGCAGCACCGGGATCGGCAGCGGCACCACCCCGCCGAGGGCGGCGCCGCCGATGCCGCCGATGGTGCCGCCGATCAGCGCACCGGGCACCGCACCGGCCACGGCGCCGGTGGTCGCTCCGGCGACGGCACCGCCGATCTGTGCGGCGGCGACGCGGTCGGCGCGATCGGCGTGGACACCGACGGAGCGCCAGAAGGTGGCCACCTGGGATCGGGTCAGGCCGGCGGTGTTGTTGGTGCGCTCGCGGTCGGCGTCGGTGACCCAGTTCGGCTGGGTGAGGTGGTAGTCGCCGATCATGATTTGCTCGGGCGGGGCGATGTAGATCGGGGCCTGCTCGACCGGGGTCGGGGCGTGCAGCGTCGACAGGTCCAGGGGCGGGGTGTACGTGCTCTGCCGGTTGTAGCGGCCGGTGTCGTAGTCGTAGTTCGGCAGCGGCTCGTACTGCGGCTGCACTGCAGGCGGGGCGGACCAGTAGATCGGCTCGGACGGCGCCTGCGGCACAACGTCCACCTCGGGCTGCGGTGCCGGGGTCGCGGTGGTGCCGCCTTGCGTCCCGCCGCCGGTAGTTCCGCCCTGGGATGGGGCCGCCCCGGCGGTCGGGGCCAGCACCAGTCCTGCCGCCACTGCGGCGGTCGCGACGAACGCGGCCGTGGCCTGACGCTGGACTGTGCGGTGGCGACTGGCAGCGCGGCGTGCGGCGCGGTTCGGGGTGGGGTTGTCGTTGCTCATCGGGCATTGCCTTTCATCGGTCGGCCACAGGGAGGGCCGGGTCTGGTCGGGGATCGGAAAAGGATCAGGCGGGGCACTTCGTGTTCGGACCGAAAATGGTTCCGGGCCAACGGGATCAGGGGGCGTCTGCGATCAGGTCGACGACGGTGGCGGCGAGGACGGTCAACGCCTCGCAGGTACCGCGCCGTAGCTGGCTCAAGGTGATGCGCTCACCGGAGGCGAACAGCGGCTCGAACGGCATCCGGCACACCGGCACACCGAGCGCGGAGAACGCGTCGACGGCGTCGGTCTCGACCATCGGCACATCCCCCGGCCCGTCGGTGATGACCACGACCGTGCAGGCGAGCACATCCGGGTGAACGGCGGAGATCGCGGCCAGGGTGCGTTGGGCCGCCACCGCGCTGTCGCGGCGCAGCGGCACCGGAACGATCACGGCGTGCGCGGCGGTGATCGCCCATCGCCAGCTGCCGGCGTGGCGCGAGTTGCCGGTGTCGGCGAGCAGCAGGTCGTAGTGGTGTCCGAGGATCGCCGCCAGCGTCGCGGCGGCGTCGTAGCTCACCGGTGCCGCCGCCCCGGCCGATCCGGCGACGACATACGAGCCGCACGGCTGACGGGTCAGATACCGGGTGAGCACGGACGGGCGCACCGGCTGCGCCTGATCGCCGAGATCGGCGAGCAGCGACGCCACGTCCTGCCCTGCGGCCGGGGGAACGGCGATCCGATCGGTGAAGCTGCCGCCGACCTCCCCGAGGTCCAGGCACGCGGTCGTGGCTGGGCCGCGATACTCGGCCAGTGTCTCGGCCAGAGCGATCGCCATCGGGGTTTTACCGACGCCGCCTTTGACGTTGGCGACGGTGACGAGCGCGCCGTCCGGCAGCGGCCGGGCGATCGTGGTGTGCGCCGCGCGCAGCCGCATCTCGACCGAGTCCGGTTTCGGTGCAAGCCCCAGACCGAGCATCGCGTTGAGCCGCCCCCGCATTCCGAGGCGGGCGGGTTCCGTGGTCACCGGGTTCACGCGGGGTGCGGACAGCGCCGACAACGCCTCGATCCGGCCGCTGAGCGGCTCTGTGGCTAATTCTGGGGGTGGTATGGACTTCGGACCCCGCGATCGTGTCGGCGCGGCGTGTACGGGCTCCTGAGCGGGCGCCCGGTCGGCCGGTGTCGATGTCTCGTAGGTGATCGGTTCGGCAGCCACGGTCACCGGCCCGGCCGGCGCCGCGGAGGCAGCTTCGGCGGCCGCCGAAGCGGGTTCGCTCACCACGACCGGAATCGGGACGCTCGGAGCACTTTCGGTGAGCTTGCCGTCAGGGCCGACCGTGAGGAAGCGAGTGTCTTTGCCGGTGCGGTAGACGACCTCGATGGCGGACTGCTGTTTGGCTGCGAGGGTGCGCACGAAGTCGTGCACGACAGCGGCCAGCGCCCTGTCCTCGGTTGCCGCCAGTTCCATCGGTGGCACGTCGGCGCCGGTGAGCCTCGCGCGCGCTGTGGTCGCGGAGGTCGCCTCGATCTCGACGGTCGGCGCCATGGTTAGTTGATCCCGCCGAAGGCACCGGCGCCGGCCAGTGCGGTGTCCATCTCGTCGATGACAGCATCGGTCTGCTCGAGCTCGGCCAACGCGTTGGTGCGGGCCTTGCCGTCGGGCAGCGCTTCGATGACCACGCGGCGCCTGGCCGACGCCTCCCGGATCTCGGCGAGGCGTTCGCGCGTGAGTTCCTGCCTCTCGTCCAGCTTCGCCAGCCACACCGGCGAGGTCTGTTTGAAGTACTCCCGTAGCGCCTTGATCACCGGATCGTTGGCGCCCTTGGAGACGAACGGTCCACGCAGCGCAGCGACGTCCTCGGCAGTAGGGGTGATCGACTGAGAAATGCGGCGAGTCATCGGGGTTCCTTCCGGGGGTGATTACGGGCGTGGTTCACGGAGCCGACGAGCGGCCACTACGGGGGTTGATGCGATCGCGACGACACGGACAGCGATCAGACGCTCGTGCGGTGTGCCGCCCGATGCTCATGCGCTGTGTCCGACGAGGTCGGGTTCGGGTAGGACGACGACGCCGTTCGCGTCGAAGGCAATGCGGGTGGTGACCCGGCCGGCGCCGATGGTCAGGACGGTCTCGATGACCTCTCCTCGGCTTCCGCGGCGCACATCGACCGCATCGACGGTGACCGGCACCAGGTCGCCGTCCTCGTTGTCGATGAGCACCGTCTGACCGGCCTGCACGCTCGACGCCGGGATGACATCGGCGAAGTCCTCGTCCGCAGACTCAGGTTCCGGTGCGGAGTCGGTACCAGTCTTGGCCATCGACACGGTGCCGACACTGCCCGTACTCGTACCGCCGAGGACGATCGGCTCGGGCACGCTTCCGTAGTTGCGTGCACGCCGCGCCAGGGCGCGTTCGGATTCGATGAACTCCGCCAGCTCCGGCGAGTAACAGGTGAACTGCGGCGCCTCGACCGGCATCAACCCGTCGATGATGGATTTCTCGCTCTCCGACAGCTGGTTCCACTTGTTCGGATGCTTGTCGACGTTCGGGGTCCACCACATCTGCGCATCGACCGGTGACCCGTCGTCACCGAGTGCGATCCCGCGGCCCTTGACCGAGGTGTCGACCTCACGGCCCACCGTCGAATCCCCCCACATCATCAATGCGCCGTCCTGCGAGAGATTGCCGAGCGAGATGCGGGTGCCGAAGTTGTCACGCGCATTGCCGGAGGCACCACCGAACAGGGACGCATCCGGGCGCTGCACACCGAGTAACAACCGGATGCCGGCCGAGCGGGCGAGCACCGCCAGATCCGCCCACGCACCGAGCGGATCGAGTTCCTTGAGCAGAGTCTTGGTTTCGTCGTCGCCGGTCTTGGTCAGGCGCTGCCATTTGCCGGAGAGGATGAAGAACTCGTCGAGCACCGCGATCATCAGCGGCAGCTGTGAGCCTTCGATCTTCATCTGATGGATGTAGGCGTTGCGCGCCATCATCTCGGTATGCAGGGCGCGGACGAACATCGCGGCGCGTAGCGCGTCGTAGATGATCGCCCCGCAGCCGGGGTAGCCCTCGAGGCCGTCGAGTTCGATCATCTTCGGATCGACCCCGACGAACGGAACCCCGCGACGCGCGGCCTCGGTGAGCAGCGTGCGGATCACCGAGGTCTTCCCGCCGCCGGTGGGGCCGACGATCAGGCAGTGCGGCTTGTTCGAACTCGTCGAGACATCCCAGAACATGATCCGGTCCGCCGCGCCGGTCGCATAGGGCAGGTGCCGCAGGTTCTCATCGACCAGTTCCAGGGGGTGGTCGACGCGCTCGGGCATGGCGGTGACCAGCCGCATCACCAGATAGCCCTTGTTCGGATACCAATCGCAGGTCCAGTTCCGGCCGGACTCGTGCGGGCCGGCGAGCGAGGCGAGGGCTTCGTCGACCTTGGCCTGAAAGCCCGGTGCGCCAGCGTTCATCGACTTGGCGAAGGCGATGCGGTAGCCGGTCTCGATGCCGTCCTCATCGATGGTGTCGACGCTGACCTTGGGACTTTTGAAGATCGTGGCGCCGTCGAGCGCATCCTGCAGGACCCTCTGTCGTTCGCTGCGGGTGTCCGGGGTGATCGGCGTGCGGGTGATGACGAGCCGGTCGCGGTGCGCGTCGTGCCGCACCGTCACCGCTGAAGTCTCGCTGGTACCGAAGGCCGATTCGACCGCACGCGAGAGCGCCTCGAACTGTTTGGGTCGGATCACTGCACCGCGCGTGAGCTTGATGGTTGCGCCTCGGAGCAAGCGCCCGGTGGTGGGCCGCGAGATCGAGACCTTGGTGGGTATATGCCCGGTGCTCTGCTGCACCATCGCGTCAAGCATCTGTGACCACCGATGAGTGCGGTGACGCGAAATATCCAGGGCGATCAGCGGAGCGGTGGCTACTGCCAGCGGCCACCGGTAGTCGTGCAGCCCGGTCAGCGCCTCTACGACCGAAGCGTTTCCCGCGACAGAGGCAATGAGGGTGGGGCTGGAGAAGGCAGCTGCGGCAGAGATTGCCGTCAGCGGCGAGAAGGGCACGAAGCGGGACACGCAGCTCGTCCGCCCGTCGCCGGTCCGATCGCCGCGAGTGTCGGTGGTGTCGCCGACGGTGTCGCGCCATGCAGCGACGAGCCAGTCCTTGAGAGGGTCTGGAGTTGCGCTCACTGCCTGCGCCTTTCACTCGTGCTCGTCTTCGCCGGATGCCGTCCGGGGCGGTGTGCGAGCACAGTGGCAGAGGGGCCGAGTTTTCACCAAGCAGGTGACGGCGTTGCGAACTGGTGCAGGTGATGCGCTGGGATTCGTGAGTGTCCAGCTCGATGAAATTGTGCCTCAGCGTGTTCGGAGCTCACCTGAGAAGATCTCCACCACAGCGCTTGCAGCGCTATGTCGCCGAGCGCTTATTCGAGTGGTGATCACAGCGCTCGCATACCGGTTCAGTGAACGTTCATCCGAGCATGCGTGCGGGCACTTGCACGTGGTGTGTCGAGCGCTCCACAGCCGTACTCCCCGTGTGGTTATCGAGTGCGGGCACGACCGCCGCGGTGAGCGCTCCGAAGAGCGTTCGACGTGGGCGGTTGCGAATACCATTGGCGCCGCGCGGAATTCTGGATTACACTCCCCCCAAGGAACGCCGGGGGGAGTGACCCCGTAAGGGGTGGGCGTCGCGAGCGCTCTGCGCAGCACTGGGATTCACCGCTCGAATCCACCGCCCATCTCACACGCTCTGTCGAGCGCCATGATGCGCACTCCCCCGCTCCCCCACGATCACCCCTGTCTCCCCCAGCCCGATCACGGCCCTGCGAACCTCTCTCGCACAGGGCACACACTGGCATCGATGCATGTTCGTCCACCGCCCCGGCCGGCACTATCGCTCGGGACGCTGTTCAGGCATCGAGAGCGCATCGACGATCACCTCGCTCCATGTGCAGTGACGGCGCGCGTGAACATCGTTGCTCCGCACTCCCCGCCACGTGCGCTCAGCATGGCTGTCCGGTCTCGATCGTGGAGGTGTTTCTCGCGCTCGTTCTTCCTCGTCGACCTCGCCGGATGTGTGCGCTGTGTGCGTTCACCTGTTTGGGCGAGATCGCGTGCTCGTTTTACGTTCTCGGCCGTCGCCTTTCGGGCGTACCGACCGAACCATCACTGGAGTGCTCATGTCTCTCGCGCCAAGTCTGGCCGAACTGGCGATCACGACCATCCCGCGCGGTGACGTGCTCGCCCAGACCACCGAGGTCAACACGACCGGGGTCCGCGCTTGGATCGAAGACAACATCGTCTTCACCATCCTCGTGCTGATCGCGTGCGTGGTCCTGATGGGTGGGCTGCGCGGCAACCTTTCGAAGGTCGTCACCGTCGGCGGCCTGTCGCTGGTGGGCATGGCGTATCTGGGCATCGCGACGAACACCACCGCGGCAACCGGCATCGGCAATTGGCTCCTCGGTCTGGTCGGCATCCAGGTCTGACCACCGCACGCAAGCATCGGCCGACGACCGAAAAAGGGGTACCGATCGTGATCGACAACGACGACATGCTGCACCGCGTGGACCGGCACTATCTCGGCCCGACCGGCTTCACGCTGCCGTTCCGCCTCCGATATGCCGCAGTCGGACTCGGCGCACTCGTCACCGTCACGGTGTTCGTCATCGCCCGCGCGGTCGTGCAGGTGCCGCTCGGCTTCCAGTCTCTGGTGGTGATCGTCGGGATCGGTGTTGTGATCACCGCGCGGGTGACGAAGTACGTCAACGCCGACCGTTCGGTCCGGTCGGTGATCCGAGCTGCGTGGAACGACCTGACTGCACCGCGCCCACCCAAGGCAGGACAGACCGTCGTCCTCGCCATTCCCGCTGCCATGCGTGCCTCGCGCGGTACGCACGCCGCAGCGTCGAGCGAAGGGAACTGCTGACGATGGCTGTTCAGCCCGACAACGACATTGCCGCGTTGTTCGATCCGAACTTCGACGACCCCGAACCGACCGTGGTGCCGCCGGGTGCGTTACCCCCGTCGTGGGCGGCGGCGATGGCAGCACACCGCACCGCCTCCCCACCCTCGGTTCCGGATCCGAATGCGGACGCGACGCAGGCCGCGGAGCTGGCGTGGTCCCAGGTGCCCGACAGCAGCATCACCGCCCCTGCTGCGGTGACCGCTTCCACCGCCGCAGTAGGTGCAGACGCACCGCCCGCACAGCGCAGGCGCGGACGCACCAAGCGCGGCACGTCCGCCGACACCGACGCGGAGTTCACCCGGCAAACCAAGGCCGCCGCCAAGCGCGCCGCTCGCACGCGCAAAGTAGTGCGGCTGCAACTGGTCGGGGTGGAAGGAAACATCACTCGCACCCGTACCCAGTCCACAGCGTGGTTCGTCCAGCCTCCGGGGCCGTGGAACATGCGCCCGGTGGGCCGGCAACGTCGCTACATCCAGAATGAAGCGCTGGTGTTGGCGAACCTCGCCGAAGCCGGCGTCATCGGAGTGCACCGCCGGCTGGTGCGCACCCCGTGGCCGGTACGCCAGTGGGCGCAAGCTCACGACGGGTGGGCCGAACCGATCGCGGATGTGCCGGGCGCGTTGTCGTGGTCGGACTATCTGCGCGGTCAGCAGCACGCCATGCTGTGGGGCAGCCCCACCCTCAAAGGCCGCTACTGGGGCATCGAACTACCCCCGCGCTCGACACTGGCCAGCGGGCTCGACACCGTCTCCGACTGGTTGCTGCCCGCCGTCGAGGTGCCGCTGCTCGGCCGCGTCGCAAAACTGGTCCGCGCGTGGGCGCGCACGGCGTTCTTGGGCGAGCAGAAGGCGCTCGCCGAGCATCTCGCCACGATCGAACGCATCCTCTCGGGACAAGGGGTGCGTGCCAAGCCCGCCACCGCCGCGCAGATGGACTATCTGCTGCTGCGCTCGGCCTCATTGGGGTTGCCGCTCGATGCCGAGGGCGTGATCTCCGGCGGCGGTGACTGGGCGCAGTCCGATATTGCTGCGCTCGAAGACCTCACCGACCTCGAATTGACCCCCGGTGACGGGTACACGACCGTGCGCGGTCAGGTCGGCGGCCGGGACTACACCGGCTACGCGATCGTGCTCACGGTCGGGCGCATGGCGCCGTTGCCGATCCCGGAGCGGATGCTGCCCTGGCAGGTCATCGGCGACTCCTCCGGCGAACCGCTCGAATGGTCCGAACGCATCCGGTTGAAGACCACGAGCCAGACCATCCGCAGTCTGCGCCGGCTCACCGCGCGCATCGAAGCGCAGTTCGACCACTACACCGTCGAACACGACCAGGTGCCGCCGCAGGAACTCGCCGAACAGCACGCGCTCGCGCAACGGGTGATCTCCGACATCGAAGACGACCACTCGGGGCTGTCGGTGCGTACCGAGGGCTGGTACCGGGTGCTCGTCGTCGGCTCGTCCCCGGACGAGGCGAAGCAGAAGGTCTCGATGCTTCAGGAGATGTACGCCCCGCGCATCCGCCTCGAACACGAGCACGGCCAGTACCAGTTGCTGCGCGAGTTCATCCCGGGCGAACCGTTGGCCAATATCGCGCACTGCCGGCGCATGAGTGTCGAAACCGTCTCCGCCGGGATGGCCGCGGTCGGCGACCGGATCGGGGACCGCACCGGAGTGGTGATCGGCGAGACCGCCTCGATCGCACCGCGACCGGCGGTGTGGGATCTGTTCGCCGCGCACGAGAAGAAACACAAGTCCGGCCTGACCCCGATCGTCGCGGTGCCTGGCTCGGGCAAGACGTTCCTGGCCGGGATGCTCGTCTACCAGGCGGTGCGTGCCGGTGCCTACGGGGTGGTGCTCGACCCGTCCGGACCGCTCAAGAAACTCGCGCAGCTCCCCGAGTTCCGGGGTATCGCCGAAGTTCAGGCGTTGACGGGGCGCACCTCGCGGCCTGGCTCGCTCAACCCTTATCGGGTGATCGTCGATCCGCGCCGCGACGATCCCGACTACGTCCCGGCCAATCCGGACTACGCCGACGATGCCGATCCCGTCACCGCAGCCCAGTCGCAGTACGAAGCCGACCTGCGGGCCGCGCAGGCCGAGCGGATCTCGGTGGCGGTGTCGGTGCTGAAGATGATGCTCTCCCCCGCCCGGCTCGAGCACGAGTGGACCGAAACCGTCCTGCAGACCGCGGCGAACACCGTCGGCGGCGGACGGCACCACAACCTGCGCGAAGTCCTCGACGCGATCGCCGCGCTCGGTCGCGACGACGAGAACCTTGACCTGCGCACCTGTGCGCGCAGCGTGCATCAGGAGTTGTCGATGATGGCTGATCTCGCCGAAGCCCGCGTGCTCTTCCCCGAAGCGGGCACCACCGGTGAGCCGGAGGACATCGTCGACACCAACACTCGACTGACGGTGTTGACGATGCCCGGCTTGCAGCTCCCACCCACCGGCACCGACCCGTCGCAGTGGACCCCGCAGCAACGCATGGCCGGCCCGCTCATGCACATGGCCGCGTGGCTGGCGAACCGACTCGTCTACGAACTGCCCCGCTTTGAGCGCAAGGTGCTGTTTCTCGACGAGAACAAGTACCTCGAACAAACCGGTGCCGGCCGCACCCTGAACCTGCGCATCGCCCGCGACTCGCGCAAGTACAAGGTTCGCGCGTTGGTGTGCTCGCAGCTGCCCGACGACTATCTCGGCGTCGACGGCAGCGACGACAAGTCCGCACTGACCTACGAGGTCATCATCGGCGATCTCGGCGGCAACACCCACGCCATCGACGGCGCCCTCAAACTACTGAACCTTCCTGCCGGGGAAGGCTACGAAGCGTTGTTGGCCGATCTCGGTGGTGGCGGAGAAGACACCCTCGATGAGGACACCGACACCGAGCACCTCGACCAGGCACGCCGGTTCATCGTGAAGATGGCTGACGACATCGAACTGGTCCGCTCGGACTGGACCCACTTCGTCCACCTGGCACACGTATTCGCCGCGCTCGATTCCCGCGCGACCCGCGCCGCGATGGACACTCCTGCATGAGCGCGCAACGAGCACGCCGGATTCTCCCGGCACTGTCACTCTCCGTCCGCTACGTCGGGCAGCCTGTGGGGCTGGTGGTCCGTGTTCTGGTCGTACTGATGTTCGCTGCGGTCGTCCTGATTGGGGCCGGCACCGGGGTGGCCACAGCCAGCGGCTTCGACTGCAAGGACGTACCGACCCCGGAGTTCCCCAATGAGACCGTCGAGACGACCTTCGACTCGTCCAGCGCCAACCGGCCGCCGATCGAAGGTGGGGGTGGCACGGGTTATGAAAGCTACGGTTGGGCCGGACTGAAATGGCACACCTACGACCTCGGCTGCGGTGAGGATCTGGTGCGCGCTCCCGACGCGGTCAACGACACCACGCTGGGCAACACCTTCCTGACGATCGGGAAGTCACTGGCGGCCGCGGCGTTCTGGCTCGACGACCAAACCAAGACCGGACGCGACGCGCTTGATGCCGGGGTCGACTCGGCACTCGAACAGTTCGACCGGATCGTCTACTCGATCAGCGACGGCATGCGCGGGGTCTACGGACAGTGGCTGGGGATCGCACTGACTGTCGTCGCTGTGATCGTGCTGTGGAAGTCGCTGAAGGCAGACACCGCCGGCGTTACCCGAACCTCGGCAATCGCAGCGGCCGGGCTGATGCTCGGGGCGCTGATGGTCGGTGCACCACAAAAGGCGGTTCAGGTCGCCGACGACACGTTCGGCTCGCTGATCACCGATACTCAGGATCAGATTTTCTCGGTCCAGTTCGGGGACGGCCCGGGCGGCGGCACACTTACCGGTGGACCGACCGACCCGCGCAACGTGCTGATCGACCAAGTTTTCCTTCCCGATTGGCGCACGGGTTGGTTCGGCACCAATTACGACGATGCGGACACCGCCGGGCTCGGTCCGAAGTTGCGTGATTCGCTGGCGTTTTCGTACGAAGAGCAGGAGCGCGTCAAGAACGACCCGGACGCCCAGGCCGAACTCGCCGCCCAGAAGGCCGACACGTTCCGCGAGATCGTCGCGTCGCTGGAATCCGACCATCAGTTGTCCTACTACCAGTTTCAGGGCAAAGACTCCGGCCGCACCTCGACCGGTTTCATCGGCATGGTCAAACTGGCGATGCCATCGATGCTGTGGATCGGCGCCTCGATCCTGAAGATCACCGCACTGCTCGCGATCCGCTTCGCCATCCTGTTCGCGCCACTGTGGGTGCCGTTCGCGATGATCGCCGGTGGTTGGCTGGGCCGCATCCTGCGCATGCTCGCCACCGCCTATGTGTGGGGCGTGGCCGGTGCAGTCATCGTCGCGCTGTACCTGATGGCGCTCGTGCAGCTCTACGTCGATGCCGACGGACAGGTCGACGGGTCCTGGCGATTGTGGTTCATGGTGCTGCTCACCGTTGTGTGCTGGGCGATCATGCGCCCATTCAAACGGGTAGGCCAGACGTTCACGCAGAACAGCTCGAGCATGGTCAACCGCAGAACCCGCGAAGCAAAGCGCTCCCTCAAAGCCAAGGCATTCGCCGCGGCAGGTGCCGCCATCGGCGGCCCGGGCGCAGCGATCGCAGCCAAGACCGGCGAACGCCTGACGCGAAGGAACCCCAGGGACAACGACGAGGTCGAGACGAAGTCCACCGGCTTCCGGCCTGAAGGCCGCGGACTCAACAACCGCCGACAACAGGCACTGGCCCAGGCGCGAGCAGAGGCACGCACGAACAGAACCGAGCACCTGGGCCGCGGCGACCGTATAGCCGACCGTGACACACGCATCGCCGGTATCGCAGCCAATGCCGGCCGTAATCTGGACCGGGGCGAGAAACCGCTGGGCGACAAGGACACCGAGCGGGCCGTCACCTCCGGTGCGGCCGCATGGAAACGGTTGGACAAAAACGAGGCCGAGGACCGACGCCGGGAGCGGCAGGCCCGCAAAGAACTTCTGACCGCCAGTGTCGGTCAGCGCTGGGATGGTGGGGATCGCTCGGCCATCGCACCGATGAAGGTCTACACCCCGACCCGTCACCGCGAGTCCGCACACGCCACCAGCATCGGCACTCGTGAGTCACGGTATGCCGCCCTCCGCGGTGAGCGTTCGACCGGGACCACGCCTTCCCGACCGCGGGTCTGGAATGCGCCCACCCCAGACGGTCCTCTCCCGCGGGACAGGTATCTCTGATGTCTCGGTCCGGACCCAACCCCGTCCTTGCCCCTGTCCGCCGCTGGGTGCTCTACTCACGCACGAACCTGACGGTATCGGTAGTCGGTGTCGTCGCAGTGTTGTCGCTCGTCGGCATGCTGGTCGGGGAAGATCCGCAACCGCAGCCAGCAGAAGAGACGGCGGCCGCTGCGACCGAGACTGCGGCTGCGGCGACGGTGGACGCGATCAGCTACGAGCTCTACGAGGTGAGCGAGTCTCAGATGGTCGCCAGGACGGCGGCCCAAGCTACAGCCAGTGCACCGGCCACTGCGATGGCCTACGCCCACACCTTCGTCGACACCACACTCTCGGATACGCAGTGGACCACCACGCTTGGCCACTACACCGTCTCCGAGCCCGGACCGGCCATGGTAGCGGCACGGCCGCGCACTCCGGTGGTCATCACCGGACCCACAGTAAGCACTTCCGTCGCCGGCTCCGCAGGGACACAGAGCGCACGGGTTCTCGTGCCAACCCAGGCCGGAGAGATGACGGTCTCTGTCGTGGTCGAGGAGCTGTCCGGCGGGACGCAGCGGTGGGTGGTCGACACTCCCCTGCCGACCCTCGACCTGTCCGACATGGAGGATCTCGCACCGCGGACCACCACACCTGCAGCCCCTCGAACCTCGGCGGAGCCCACGACACCCCGACCGATACCGACGCCGACCCAGGCGCCCACCCCTCAACCGGCGTTCGACCCCCACCAACCGGAGCAGGACCCCATACCGAGCCCCAGTGTCGACCCCGCCCCGGTACCGGTACCGGGCCCGATTCCGATTCCCGACCTCGACACCCCGATCCCGGGGCAGCTGTGACCATCCACGGCGCCGGCAAGGCGCTGCTGCTCAGTGGCGCAGCTGTCATCACAGTCGGCATATCCGCCTGTACGACAGGAACTCCGGTGATTCCCCACGATCCGTGCCGGACCGTCCCCACCCGCGACAACAACTCTGACGGGACATCGGATCTGCAATCGCGTGTCTCCGGCCCGATACAGCTACCGGTCCACCCCGGAACCACCACCCACACATCCGGGTTCGGCCCACGCTGGGGGACGCACCACCACGGGGACGATCTGGCAGGACCTGTCGGCACACCGATACTTGCCGCGCTCGACGGAATCGTGGTCGCCGCAGGATCCAGTGGGGAAGGACCGGGCGTCGGATTCGAGAACTGGGTGATCATCGACTCGAACGTCGACGGCTCGCCCGTCAGCACCGTCTACGGACACATGTTCATCGCCGGAATCCACGTCACACCTGGCCAGCACGTCGCCGCTGGTGATCACATCGCCGACATCGGCAACGCCGGAAGCAGCACCGGCCCACACCTGCACTTCGAATATTGGCAGGGCGGCAGACTGCAGGGCGGCACCCCGATCGACCCGGTGACCGTGCTACCCGAGATCGCCCGGCAGAACGGCGGAGCACCGCCGTCCGTCGAAGACTCTCACGACAACAACAATCACGGTGATCAGGACAGCAACGTCCAGCTCGTCGCCACCTCCCGCTCGACTGCCGACTGTTCGGGATTCGGCGTGGCCGGCGGCGGCAATCTGGCCTTCGGGACCGTACCGGCCGAGTTCGAGCTGTGGCTGCGCCGCGCGGGCGGGGTATGCCCCGAGATCGACTCGCCGCTACTGGCCGCGCAGCTCCAGCAGGAGAACAACTTCCGCTACGGTCCGAACGCCCCCGTGTCACCTTCTGGCGCGATCGGACCGGCGCAGTTCATGCCTGGCATCTGGGTCACCTGGGGTAAGGACTACGACGGCGACGGAACAGCGGACCCGAATTCGATCGGCGATGCGGTGATGTCGCAGGCGCACTTCATGTGCGCGCTCCATCAAGATGTTGCTGGGATTTCGGGGGATCCGATCGAGTTGACGCTCGCGGCCTACAACGCCGGTCCCGGGGCGGTGTTGCTGCATCGCGGTATCCCGCCCTACGCCGAAACACAGAACTACGTCGCCAAGATCACGGCAGCCCGCGCGGCCTTCACCAACCCGAACTCGCGGGGTCGGTTCACGCCCAAGGCCTTGAGTGACAACAGCCAAGTCGTTGCGGCCGCGCGCGAATACCTTGGCACCCCGTACGTCTGGGGTGGCGGAGGCATCGCAGGCCCGTCCGGCGGAGGGTTCGACTGCTCCGGTCTGACGTCGTTCGCGGTCCACGCGGCCAGCGCCGGCACGGTCACGCTTCCTCGCACGTCCGAGCAACAGTGGAGCGTCGGAGACGAAATCCCGATCGCGCAGGCACAACCCGGTGATCTTGTCTTCAGCAACTGGGGACCGAACGGGCCCGGTCACGTGGGAATCTACTCCGGTAACCGCCGGATGATCCATGCCCCGACGACCGGCGCCGTGGTCGAGGAAGCACCGCTCCAAGCAGAAATGAAAGCCCGCCGGGTGATGTAAGGGAGACATGTTATTCGTGCTGGCATCAAGCATTTTCACGTATATCGGAGGGGGCCCCTTTGAAGGCAGGAAAGCTTGTCGCGGGGGTGCTAACCGTCCTGGCCGTCAGTTGGGGCACGCATTCGTGTCTGTCGCCCCAGCGAGAAGTCGCGGGACCGGCACCCGCCGCCGCGGAGCTATCTATCTCCCCGACATCGGCTACACCCGCCACAACAGCGGACTCTCCTCCCGCGGCTGCGCAGGCCCCGACCCCGTCCCCGGCAGCTCAGGCAGCCGAGGACGCGGCGAAGAAGGGCCTGACCGTGGTGTTCACCTGGTACCCAGCCACCGACAGCACCCAGAACGACGCCTACGGACGTGCACGCGACTGGCTGACCGACGCCCTTGCCCAACGCATGATCGTCGACGCCCGCACCGAACGCGGTCCTGGGGCGCAGTGGGCTCAATGGTCCGAGCAGCAAGCGAAGGTCATCGCCGATGTCAGCATCGAATGCTCCGGCTGCCCCGGAGACACCGACACCATCATCCATCGCGTAGCCACCATCGAACAGACAGCGGTGTCCGGCAGCGGCACCGATACCGTCGAGCCCGGCACCACGGTATGGGTCACGCTCGTTCGAGAAGGCGACCGTTGGCTCATAGACGAGATCCGTTACTGACCCCGGAGGACCTGTGAAGCCCAAAAATCTTTCCGTCACCCTGATCACCACAGCTCTTGCAGTCGGCCTGGTTTCGTGCGGGAGCGACGAGCCGACCTCCCCTGCGCCGACCACTGCCCCAAGTACGACCGCGACACCGGCGGCCGTGTCGGTTTTCGGCGAGGACAGCACCGACATCCTCTTCAAGATCCATCAACGGAACGCTGTGGCGATCATCGAGGCGGTGGAGGAACGCGGAGGTACACCGGAGCAGGCGGTCGCAGCTCTTCTCGCCGCTCAGGCCGAGACCAGTTGGAGGTCCGGGTTATCCTTGCCGGCCCCGGCCACCGCGATCGCCGACATCTACGGGTGGCGGTTCGCGTACAACATCGGTGCCGATTCCACGGATGCAGTGCGCGCCGCGACATACACGTTCATGGACAACGCTGCTGATATGGACGTCGATATGGGGGATCCGGTGGCGTACGCGCTGGCGGTGCAGCGGGCCGATACACGCGAGTATGTCGAGGACAAGCGCTTTTACACGAACGGTGAGACCGCCGCGTCGGAGTACGCGAAGGCCCAGCCCATCGCCGAGGCTGCGTATACGGAGTTGCGCGTCGAACGGTAGCTCTGGACACGTACGGTCCAGGTGTTCACAGTGTGTTCCCTACCGGCCTATCCGAGTTCGACAGGCAGCGTTCTTTTCAAAGAACGAGATTGTGCTCATTCTCAGCAGGAAGGGCTGAGCACCGACGAGGTCCCTAGCGCAATTCTGCGGTATCCCGGTGCCTCAAGCCCACAAGAACGGTGACTGTGTATAACCGTCCTGCGCTGCCGTGCCCGGCGTGGGTCGCGCGAATGCTCGAAGACGGCGCCGTTCAGGGATCAGTAAGGGTTATCTACCGGAGTGACCTGGATGAGCGTCAGCTCCGCATGAGCAGGACGATCCTTGAGTTGGAATGGGCGCATAGTTACCGAGGACTTCACCCACTCGTCCTGGCCGCCGTGCAACTGCACCAGATCCACAGTAGATGGGGCTTCTCCACGGCTGATTCGCTGGGCGCTGGCCTGCAAGGCAGGTAGATCGTCCGGGTGCACGACAGGTCCGGTCAGGTGCGCGTACTGCCATTCGAGCCACTCCGGGGCACGGCCGATCCATAACACGATCGAACCTCGGTGGGCTTCGAAGAGTGCGACGTGCACCTTTGAACCGTCGAGTCCTTCGGTGAGTCCGAGCTCGGCGAGCGTGGGCATGGATGGCGGATAGGCGTCAGAGAAGTCGTGGTAGAGAACACGCACGCCCTTCCCGTCCGCGGTAGGTCGCAGGATTACCTGCCACTGCATGGCATGGCCGTGATCGTGACGGACTGAGAACCAGGTGCTGAGCACCGTCCCCCGCTTGGGTGCCAGGGTGATCTCCAGGAACTCCTGCTCCTTCTCCATATGAATCGCCCGATTGATGTAATCCGAGGACAGTGCGGTAGGCACCCAGTCTTCGAGCAACGTTCCCGACATGGCCGCGGACTCCCAGGTCTGGTAGATCAGCCAATCAGTGGTCGACCAGAACACCCCTGACGTCAGTCGTCGCGGCGTCATCTTTTCTTTCGGATCTCCGACCCACATGTGGATGCCGTGCACGTCGCCGAAGGGGCCGATGATGGGCCAGGCGTAGAACCGCCACGCTCGGTTCAAGCGCTTCGAGTGCAGAACACGTTCGAACGGTTCCCGTGTCTTCCGTACGTGCTCGATGATCGGCTCGACGAGGATGTCCGCCGCAGGCGAGATGCTTCGTCTGGTGGAGAGCAGATTCTTCGTCTCGTCTTCCGAAGCCACCAGTGTCGCGACGCCCTCGGTCAACGTCTCGATCAGGTGCCACCCGCCCATGCAGACCTCACTTATTACGATTGCGCATCGATCAAGCGGTCAGTGTAACGGGCCTACATTCTTGAGCGATTGGGCGCCGCATGTCATCGCTTGCGGGGTTGCATGACCAGGCGCAGATCCTGGGGGCGGATCGTCAGAAGCTCCTCCACTTTCAGCTCGTACCCCGGGACGGGTGCGATATCGAAGCGTGTAAGGATGCGGGCCAGCGCGAGAACCGCTTCGTGCAGCGCGAATTGACGACCGATGCACGCACGCGCCCCGACACCGAATGGCTTGTATGCGTGGGCCGGGCGAGCTCGTACGGCTGCGGGCAAGAACCGATCTGGATCAAACCGTTCTACGTCGTCGCCCCACAGTTTCTTGTCGCGGTGCAGGGCGAGTAGGACCACCAAGACGGTTTCGCTCTTGCGGATCGGATAGCCGGCCAGGGTGGTTTCTCGACGAGCTTTGCGGAAGAAGGCTGGGCCGGATGGCCACAGTCGCAGCGTCTCATCGACGATGCGCCGTACGTATCGCAGCTTGGCGACCTGTTCAAAGCGCACCGGCGCGCCGTCCGTTCCGAGCACCTCGTCGATTTCTTCCCGGGCCTGTTTGACAATCTCAGGGTTGAGTGACAGGTAGTGCAAAGCGAACGACAACAATCCGGCGGTGGTCTCGTGACCGGCGATCAAGAAGGTCAGGACCTGGTTGCGGATGCTCTGATTCGACATCATTTCCCCCGTCTGGGGGTCCGGGTTCTCGAGCATCCGTTGCAACAGATCATCTTGCCGTGGTGTCTCACCACCGCGGCGGGCAGCGATCACCTGATCGACAGTTGACTGCATCAGCGCGATGTCTTTCGGATTTTGGCGCATAGCCTTCCATCCGAAGATCTCCCGGAAGACCGGAACATCATTCGCAGTTTGGGAGACGTACGCCATCGCGCGACTCATCGATTCGACGAACGGATGACGGCCGGGGGCGAACGAGTTGAAGCTGTAGCCAAACCCTGTGCGGCCGATAACCTCCAGGGTCAGCCGGTTCATGTCAGAAGATATGTCTGTAGGCTCGCCACTGGCCGTATCGACCCAGTAGGAACATAGTTGGTCGATGCATTCGACCATCGCCTCGTGATAGCTGCGCATCGATGCCTGACTGAAAGCCGGCATCAGCACATTGTGCGCCTGTGCCCAGGCCGGCTCGCTGTTGAATGCGGTGAAAAGTCCGTCACCTGCTAGTTCTCGCAGATTGCTTACTGGAGGGACGACCGCCTTGGCGAACCGGGTTTCGTCAAAGACCTCTGCGGCTGCGTCGCCACCTCCCACCACGACGACCTTGCGGCCGAGGATGCTGATCTCGAAGATGTCGCCCAACTCTTGCACGAACTGCGCTTCCCGCTGCACTGGTCGCTGAGGGTCGAGGCGCAACACATCGCCAAGCAATGGCAGCCGCCACGACGGCCGAGGCATCCGTTGTTCCGCCTCCTTGCCCTTCCCCGGAACGTTCGGCGTGGTTTCTCCGGAACACGCACTCCCCACAGAAGTCATGGCCCGAGTGTGCCGTACCGCTACCTCCTCCGCCGAACCCCCACTTGAGGCCACGCCTCACGGCCCGCGACGCGCCAGATCAGCTTTGACGACGCAAACAGGACATGTCATATTGCTGAGCCCAGATCCATTCTTGGGAATCGCGCCGTGATCGAACGCGGGACCCGCCTGGAGCCGAAAGGTGGATACGACTTCATCCCGTCGCTGAATCACTACGAATCCCACTGCGCACAGCGACTATTCACCAGCGTCTACCAAATCAGCCATACGAGCAATCTACCGACCCCTCAGACACCTTCGGCCGTTCCACCGTTGCGGTGCTGGCATTGGGGTCAGCGCATCCGGACTCCGCATGGGAAGAGCACACGACTGCGCCCGCTTGAACGGCCCTGCTGAGCAGAACGATGAATGGTTTGAACGCGGCCCTCATCCGGAACTCGAACCTCGAATGCGCTCTCGCACCGACGAGTCAGACACTGCCAACCAGAGCTATCGAGCAAGCGCCATCGGAAGCTCTCCCACGCCGATACGCCCCGAACATCGAGCGTTACAGTGATTTGCGGCACACACTTTGCCTCAGCTGTCCCACCTGGGTAAGTTCTCTTGTGCTCGGGGGAGTACCTCCTTCGTGCTCGCACCGGTCGGTGAGTGATTCCCGTCTGGAAGCAGTAGGCCCACGAAAATCGTGAGGTCTTCTTCCAGCTACCCGGAATCGGAGACGACATGCAGAGTGCGAGCACCGACGACGAAGGACGCACAAGACGTCCGCGGGCGAAGGACCTACGAAGGCTCGCCGAGCGGCCTGTTTCGAGCGCGTTCGTGCGCCGCTCGCAGTTCGTCCTCCGAAATCCCCAACGCTGCAGAGAGCCTTTCGCCGACGTTGTCGGAAAGCGAAATCACACCACGCTCCACGCAGCTCACGATCTGAGTGGTAACACCAGCTTTGGCGCCAAGCTGTGGCTGCGTCAGACCCAGCAGCACACGCCAGTCACCCGGGTAGCGCTCAGCCTCGGGCACTTTCACCACGTCCGCGATCGTCACCCCAAGCACTTCGACAACCCGAGCGAGCAAATCGACCTGCGGGGACGACTCGCCCATCTCCCAGCGGCGGACGGTCCCGGTGCCCACCTTCGCGACCCGCGCGATCTCCGTCTGCGACAAGCCGGCGTTGAGGCGCGCCTGACGCAGAGCGTCGGGACTGAAGCCACGCATTACTCGTCGGCTCACCGTCCGAATCCTCCTTGTGAAGTCGCCATCGCTAGACACTGTGCAACTCCCTCGATACGATGCGCGCATATGGATTTGAATAGATCGTTTGTATAGATGGATGACATGGAAGGAGCGAAGTAGCTGATTAATGCGAACGGTCCCCCAGCCGTTAGCAGCAGCTGAGGGACCGTCCAACAGCAAGCCGACTGTTACAGCAGTCGAACAAGCCAGAGGCACACGGGTTAGCAGCCCGTGGCCTCGATTGCAGATATGGAGCCTGCGATGAACAGGTTAGTTGGCGCTGGGCAGATACGCCTAGTAGCAGAGAGTCCCGCCCCTCCTCACGGAGAGACTCACGACACAGTTCTTGGCAGCGAGGATCCTCACTCTCTCCTTGCTGAGCACCTTCCGAATCCGGAGGGCACCGCATGCTCGTCGTGCGGGTTCACCTACTCCACGGACCAGCCACTGTGTCCGCCCGTCGTCGAGGCGTTGCGCACGCTCACCGCACGCGCACACACGCGGTCGTTCAGCGACTACTCGACGAACCAGCTCCGGGCGCTCGAGCGGGAACACTGCGGCACCGGCCGGTGCCGACGATGCGGATTCGTCTACACCCCCACCGTGCGCGTATGCCCCACTTCGCGCCGTATCGCCATCGAGCTCGAATCCCGCTTCAAAGCCCCGATGAGCGAGGTCCACGCAGGTCAAGGTCTGTGCTCCGGGAAAGGACAGGTGTGGACGGTCAGCGGAAACAAGTCCGCCCCGTGGCGCCAGGCCGTCGCCGTCTGCGCACAGTGCCCGCTCCTCACCTCCTGCACCACGGAACTGGACCGCAGGCTGGCTAGCGGGGAGAAGATCTGCGATCAGATCCTCGCCGGGCGACTGTTCTCCGGTAAAGGCGACGAGATCGCTCCCGAGATGTTCGATGCCTACGCCGACCGGTGCGGAGCCAAGACCAAACGTCGAAACCCCAAACCGAAGCCCCGACCTACCCGGCGTGTGGCGACCACGAGGACTGCGCCCGCGTCCTCTCCCGCGCAGGATGTTCCAGCGTCCCCCGCCGACGGACAACTTGCGCTGTTCAAGGGAGCGGTGGCATGAACCCCAGCCCGCACCTGAACCTGTTCGAAGCTATCGCCCAGGGCGTCATCGAGGCACCGGCCGGTGATGATCATCCCGCTGCGGACCGTTGGCAGTGGTTCGCCGACCTGTACAGCAACCGCACGTGGGGTCTGGTCGCTGTCATCGACGGGTTCGCCCGCCTTGCGGCCGACCATATCGCCGCCGCCTGTCGGGACACTGCCACCGACACCGCGACGGTCGAGCAATGGCAGGCCATCGCGGACATCGCGCGCACAGCCCGAACTACCTCCCACTCCCCCGGTCTCGAGATCGCGTGGAGTGCCGTCGCCGACACCTGCACCGACGCCCTCGACCATCTCGCCGGCCGCACCTTCAGCGGTCTCGAAGCCATCCTCGGCGCACTCGATGCCATCGAGCACGAACACGAGCCCCCGATCGCGACGTCCTTCGCCCGCGACGCGTACACCGCCTGGCAACACCGCATAACCCCGCCCGCGACGAGTGATCGGAATGTCGCGTGAACCATCAAGTTGCGGTGGATCGAGACGGCCGCGAATGGGCAGTTCTTGCCGTCGATAGCGGGCTCAAAGCTCGACTCGTCCACGGGACCACCACGCCTGCCGTCCTGGACCTCGACGAGCTGGTGCACAGGTATGGACCACTGGTCCTGTCTCCCAGATGTCTCCCGACCTCCGGTGGGTTCGTCGCGCTCGCCGACACGGTCGGGCTCGTTGCCTCCGATCCGGAAACAGCCTCGGTCGAGCAGATCAGGCAGGTCGCCGCATTCGCCCAGTCGATCGTCGCACCGCACGGTTCGTAGAACCGCCTACCGGTTCCACGCCCCGAATTCCGTCCGTGCGCAGCTCGTCCATCGAGAACTACGCACGCTCCGGCCTGGAGTCGTCACACGCACCTGAACGCCGAGGGGACTCTCCATGACTACGTAACCCGAATCCGCCGATCCGACAAATCAACAGCGCAGTGACTCAACCCAAAAGCGAAACCCACCCCCGAAAGGGTGGGTTTCACCAGGACTTCCGCAGAAGGACTCATAAGATCCTTCACCACTCGAGCGAGAACGTCTGGCAGGACGATCACGCTCGTGGGTCAGTCTCCGAAGTTCGCCGCTTCAAAGACTCTGAGTTACTGCTTCCCCGAAGGGACTTACCGTGCCAGGTACGTCTCAGGGTAGCGCACACCCTGAAACTCGCCCAACCACCTACACTTCCACCCTCGGTGCCTCCACCGACACCGATGACGTCGAGCTCCCACTTCCGCAACCGTTCACCGACGCCGAATGGGACGCGATCGTTGCCGCCGCCGTCGCGAACGTCGCCGCACTCGAAGCCGCCCAACCGCAGGACAACCCGGCCGAGGCAGCTGTGTGCGAGCTGCTCGACACCCAACCCGCACATACCCGTACCGCACTCTCGCTACCTGTCCCCGCAGGCGCGTGCGCCCGCGTCCCGACCTGGCACAGCCGCCGATACTGGCTGAGTTTGTGCGAATGGATCACCGTCCACACCGAGCGCGGACGCGCCGCGCTCAAGCGTCATGGCATCGCTGCGAGAACATTTCTGCAGGTTTGCGCCGCCCACGCCGCATATGCCGAATCGACCACCGGGCGCCACGTCTACGCCTCCCTCGACACCCTCGCGGGTGCAGAAACAATGTCGATTGACAAGCTCAAGCGCGGCAGACGCGTGCTCAAGGCGCTCGAGCTCGGTGTCGAGCTGACCCGCGGCAAGAAACTCAACGCCGTCGAGCGTGAGGCCGCAGCCCGCCTCTACACCCACATCCACGGACAGTCCCCCGTGCGACTGCAGATCGGCGCTGCCAGTGTGTGGGCGTTGTCCGCACCCGCCTGGGCGGTGGAAGCCATGCCCTCACCGGACAAACCACACAAGCAGCCACGACGCCGCCCGACACACTCGACCCCGAAGACCGGGTCATTCACCACCCGCGCTACTTCACCGACCCAGCGCAGGTCCCCGGATTCCGCACCCCAATCCCCTAGTGGTTCCTCTCTTCAGGATCTTTCCGTCAGGAAAGATCACCAAGCGCGCGAACGCGCAGGCGAGAAGAACTCGATACCGAGCATGACCCGACCACTGGCCCTGCAACGAGCAGCCGCGCAGCTGGTCGACCGTATCCCCGCACTACGCACCATCGTCGGCATCGACGACGCCACCGGAAGACGCCGCGGCCACATCGGAACGATCTGCGACCTGCTACTCGACGCCGGTATCGACACCGACCGCTGGACCGGCATCGACATCGCAGCCGCTCTCACCCACGACGGCACCACCCGCGGATGGACGTGGCCGACAACCGAGACGATGACCGCGCCGCTGCGATTGGTGGCCTACCGACTGTCCGGCCTTGACTGGACCCGCCCCTCCCCCACCGAACAGAAACTCCGCGGCCGCACGCGGCGCGGCGAAACCCCGGCAGAAGCGGCACACCGACTCGTCACGTCCTACCGCCGCGTCCTTGCCACCGCGTCGGCCACGCAGGCCCCCTTGGCGTCGGACGAGCATCGACGGACCGTGCGTGCGCAATTGGCAGCGGACCTCGCGGCAAAGAAAGCACCTGCGGGTTGCGCTCGGTGAACGCGCCTACCGTCTTCTGGCTGGTCGCACCAGTTCGAACAGCTCGGTGTCCGAGGTAGTGCGCGCCGATTTCAATGAGCCTCGTGTGAACCTGCCTGCCGCATCGGCTGTTCAGATCGGTTCACGGGAAATCGTTCCGACGCAATCGGTGCGGGCATATTTTACGCAATCGGTGTCGGTTCCCCCGGGCTGGCCTGCACAGGTTCGAGCGCCGGATTCCTCGCTTGTGTAACACCGGTACCCCTTCTAGCTACGTCACGTTTGTCTGATTCATCGTAAGAAGCGAGAGAACATGAAGGCACGTTTAGCTGCGGCCGGTTTCGCCGCTGCACTGATGACGCTCGCAGCACCCGCCGTGGCATCGGCCGGCCCGTTGTCCTGGATTGCGTCCGGCTCCGGTTCCGGCTCAGCCGGACTCGGTGGCCCCTCCTACGCGAACTGCACAGAAGCGCGTCAGGCCGGCGTCGCTCCGATCTTCCGCGGCGAGCCCGGCTACGCGCCACACCTCGACGGTGACAACGACGGAATCGCCTGCGAGTAACCCCACCAGCTACAGCCCTGAGCGCCCTGCCTCAACCGAGGTAGGGCGCTATCGGCACGGAAGACCATCGGTCCTGCCCCACACGCTTCGACTTTCCCGAATCTCGAAATTCGCAGGTCAGAAGATTGCCGGTAACCATCGTTATGTTAACTAGTAGGATGGTTATTCGCGCGGACTGCGAATACATCCGTCCGTGGTAAGGCCCCCGCCATCCGGTCTCCTCGCGGGTTGACCTGCATCCTTAGCGAATTGGGCACCCTGGCCGGCATCGGCGTCGCTCCGGCTGCCAACGGCCGAGGCCGACGTAGAAACCGCCTGCGACCTTGGTGTTCGTGGCCATCGATTGCACGATACGCATTCTGAATGCAAAATTTGCAGTTGACCGAGGGGGCTGGATGGGGCGAGTGGTGTATGTGCCGGCGGGTGAGAACGGCCCCGATCCGGAGGCTTTTCTCGACGATGTGCTGTCCGGGTGGAGACAGGCGCAGTTCGCCCGGAACTTCTCGGGTGACACCGTGCGACGGCGGGTCAGATCGATCGAGCAGATGATCGAGTTCGTCGGCTCCTATCCGTGGCAGTGGTCGCCGGCGGATGCGGACGACTTCTTCGGGCACCTGCGTGGAGTCCGGAATCTGGCGCACACCACGGTGCGGGCGTATCAGACCGATGTGAAGCTGTTCCTCGACTATGCGAGCGACCCGACCTACGACTGGAACGAGCATTGCGGTCGGTTGTTCGGAACGGTCTTCTCACAGGTGATCACCGAGTTCAATCGAGCTCGACACGTGCAGGCCGATGACGCACGGCCGGTGAAGCGGCCGTTCACTCCCGTGGAGTTGCAGCAGTTCTTCGATCTGGCCGACCTCGAACCCGAACGAATCCTGCGGTCCGGCCGCAAGGGCGCCCTGGCGGCATGGCGCGATGCGGTGGCGTTCAAGACCCTCTACGGATGGGGGCTGCGCCGCAACGAGGTCCGGCACCTGCAGCTGGTGGATTTCTCCCGCAACGCGCGGGCACCGGTGTTCGGCGAGTGGGGTCTGGTGCGTGTACGACATGGCAAGGCGATGCGCGGCGCACCGGCCAAGCAACGGACCGTGCTGACGGTCTTCGACTGGGCCGCGGAAGCACTCGCCGACTGGTGCACACGTGGGCTTCCCCGCTACGGGCACCCGGTCGACACCGTGTTCCCGACCGAAAAGGGCGGCATCGTTCCTGCCCGCAATCTCTGGCAACGAATGCGCTCTCTCGTCGATGAACTCGGCTTTCCGCCGGGGCTGGATCTGCACTCGTTCCGCCGCGCCTATGCCACCCACCTGTAGGTCGAGTACGGCTACGACGTCAGCTTCGTCCAACTGCAACTCGGCCACGAGCACGCCTCGACGACCTCGCTCTACACCCTTGCCGCACCCGACTACCGGGCACGCGAACTCGAACGAGTCCTGACCGCGACCCTGGCTCGCAGCAACGACGGACGCACCGGAGCACCACACCCGAAGGAGCAGCGATGAAACGCGAGATCCAGTACCACTGGCGTGTACGCGAACTCATGGCCCGCGCCGGAATGAAGAACAGCCGCGACCTGGTCGGTCCGCTGCGCGAGCGAGGTATCACCCTGTCCGAGTCACAGATCTACCGGATCGTCGGACAGGAACCGGATCGGATCGCCTTCAAGGTCCTCGTCGCGCTCTGCGACATCTTCGGTGTCGAAGCCGGCGACCTGATCACCTACACCGCTACCGACGTCCGACGTTCCCGCCCCCAAGCCGCCAACGCCCCGACCGACGTCCCCCTGTTGAGCGCCTACCGCCCCGTCCGCGCTCGGATCGTCACCGACGATGACTGAGTTGCGTCCGCGAGGACGGCCCCGCAGCACCGGCACCTGCGAATGCGGCCGGTGCGGCCACCTCGTCCCCAGGATCCGGATGCACTGGCCCGACGGAGCCGTCTGCGGCGCCTGCTTCACCGCCGCCGTGCGCACCTACGGCACCTGCGCATTCTGCGGCGAACATCGCCTTCTGCCCGGACGATCCGCCGCCGGCGCCCCTCTCTGCCGGGACTGCGCCGGCATCACCACCACACTCACCTGCGACCGGTGCGGCCGCGAAGCCGAACGTCTCCGTGCCGGGCACTGCGCCCGCTGTGTGCTCACCGCTGACCTCGAACACATCCTCCGTCCGACCTCACCGGCGGACCTGCGGATCAAACGACTCATCACCATCCTCGGCGACGGCCACCTCAGGGCCGTAAACCGGGCTTCTCAACGTGATTCTGATGGATAATCGGGGTGACCCATGCGACGGCAACCCGACCGCTACCCGCCTGAGTTTTAGCCCCAAACGTGTCACGG
>Ga0180218_1000182_pt1 | contig 86227 bp, 80 predicted proteins | sample eDN3rd37CKraftBY_FD_151334 | JGI IMG/M metagenome (GOLD analysis project Ga0180218, IMG submission 151334) | Enriched backyard soil microbial communities from Emeryville, California, USA - eDNA 3rd pass 37_C Kraft BY (version 2) (version 2) | ecosystem: Environmental > Terrestrial > Soil >... | reverse complement strand
AGGTCGCCGCCCTCCACCTCGACAAGCTCGGCGTCAAGCTCTCCAAACTGACCCCCAAACAGGCCAGCTACATCGGCGTATCGGTCAACGGGCCATTCAAGCCCGATCACTACCGATACTGATGGCGCAAGGGAGGAGAGCGGATGGGACGGGTGGCTGTCTCTCCTCCCTTGTTGCCCGCCTGCGCCCGGGGGACCGTCGCACTGCGGCGGTTGGAACGCGGTCACGATGCGGCCCTGTCGACAAGTTGAGGGTGACGAATGGGGCCGGTCTGCGCCATAGGCGGTACATCCATCACCGGGCCGGAGGGGCAATTCGTCATTCCACGTCCGCAAAGCTGCGCATGAAAGAGGGAAAATGAGCGAAGCAACCCATGACGTACTCGGCGTCGGCAATGCCATTGTCGATATCATCGCGCAGGCCGATGAGGCCTTTCTCGACAGGCACGGCATGGCCAAGGGCGGGATGGCGCTGATCGACGAGGCGCGGGCGCATGCGCTCTATGCGGACATGGGCTCGGCCATCGAGGCTTCCGGCGGATCGGCGGCCAACACCATCGCGGGCGTCGCATCCTTTGGCGGCCGCGCCGCGTTCATCGGCAAGGTGCGCGACGACGAGTTCGGCCAGATTTTCGGCCATGACCTGACCTCGCTCGGCGTCCACTTCACCACGCCCCCGGCCACAGACGGCGCCGCCACCGCGCGCTGTCTGGTGCTGGTGACGCCCGACGCACAGCGCACCATGAACACCCATCTCGGCGCCTGTGTCGACCTGACGCCCGCCGATATCGACGCCGACCTCGTCGCCGCCTCGGCCATCACCTATCTGGAGGGCTATCTGTTCGATCCGCCCGCCGCCAAGGACGCCTTCCGCAAAGCCGCGACCATCGCGCGCGGGGCCGGCCGCAAGGTCGCGCTCACCCTGTCGGACAGCTTCTGCGTCCACCGCTACAAGGATGAGTTCAAGCAGCTCATCGCCGAGCATATCGACATCCTCTTCGCCAATGAGGCCGAGATCGAAGCGCTCTATGGCAGCCGCGATATCGCCGCCGCCGCGGACGACCTCGCCAGGCAGGTGGGAGTCGCCGCGATCACCCGCAGCGAGAAGGGCTCGCTGCTGGTCAGCGGCAGCGAGCGCGTCGCCGTGCCCGCCGCGCCGATCGAGGAACTGGTCGACACCACGGGCGCAGGCGATCTTTACGCGGCAGGCGTGCTCCACGGCCTCAGCCGCGGTCTCTCGCTCGCCGAGTGCGGCCGGTTGGGCAGCCTCGCCGCCGCCGAGGTGATCCAGCATTATGGGGCGCGGCCGTTGCAGCCCCTGCTGGAACTGGCCTGAGGCAAAGACCTTGCATCGCCGGTGCTGTCCGTTTTCAGCGCCGCGTTGCGTCCCTTACGGCCATGCTGACCGGATCGCTCACCCCGCCCGCCCCAGCTCGGCGGGGCGCGAGACGATGTAGCTCTCATTGTTGAACCACAGCCCGCGCTGCGCCTGCAGCACGGCGCGGGTGGCATCCACATAGAGGTTGCGGTTGAGCACGGAGGAGAGGCGCGCATCCTCGATCTGCGCGACATAGCTCGCCGCATTCCACGCCGCGAGCAAGGTCGACATGCCGATCTCGCCGTCCGGCGCGATCTCGGTCGGCAGGGTGCGGATCGAGAAGCGGAACAGCGCTTGCGCGTCGCTCAGGTCATGGAAGTGGTAGCTGCGAGCCTCGCCGCCCAGCTCAGCCTTCACCTCCGCCATCAGCGTGGCGCGACCGGTGGTGAAGGGATCCTCGCCCGGCCACACCGCGCGGACGATCTCCAGCCCCGGATCGTCACCATGGCTATGAACGCCCATGAGCCGCCCGCCCGGCCGCAACGCGCGCACCAGCGGGGCCACGATCCGCCGCGCCTTGAAGGCGAGCGGCGCCCGCGCACGATAGGGCTGGGAGAGCAGCACGAAATCGAAGTCCGCGCGCGCCAGCCCCCGGCGCGGGATGATCGAATCGAGCACGAACTGCTGGTCCTTGCGATAGATGACCAGCACGGCCGGCGTCTGGTGGACCGGGTGGCCGCTCGCCTGGCTGACCTTCACCTGCCAGTCCCGGTCGAGCACCGGCTGGAGCGCGGCGATCGCCTCCTCGAAATCGCCCGCCGTCGCCCCCTCCAGCGCCACTTCGTGCCACGCCATCGCGCTGGCGGCGACCGGCGAGGCCGGCTTGAGCCACGGCGCGTCGCCATAATTGAGGTTGGTAACGACCAGCACCGTGGCGGGATGCTCCTGGAAGCGGTCCGGCATCTTCTCCAGCATCAGCCGGACATTCTCGATACTGATCTCCTTGGCGACCACGTAGAAGGGCAGCCACGGATAGCGCCGGTGCGCGCCGCGCAGCAGCCGGGTGAGCGCGGTGCCGTCCCCCGCCCCGCCGTCGAACAGGCGGACAGCGGGCGGCGCGGGCTGGACCTGCGCGAGTTGTTCCAGCGCGCGGTCGACAATGACCTGCTTCTCCGACGTCGTGTTGACGAACATCAGGTATTTTTGGCGGTTGTCGTAGAAACGAAAGCCATGAACCGGGTCCACCGCGCGGTCGATCCCGGTGATCGCCGAGCGCAGCAGCCCCGCCGAGGGGCCACCCTTCTCGGCAATGAATCGGTGGACGCGGTTAACCGTCTCCAGCGTCACGCGACCGCCCTGTTGCAAGCGGGTGACCAGCTTGCCGTCATTGACCGCCTGTCGTCCGAAAGTGGTCTGCGCAATCCTCAGGCGGCGGCAAGCCTCATCGATCTGGGCAAGCAGAATCTCTGCGTCCGTCATCGGCCAATCGTCCCTTGATCGTCCTGCTCCGGCTCCCCGCGCCGGACCAGCCCTCTCCCCCGGCGCCTGCACCGCCGCCTGGTCAGCCTACGCCGTTCGGGCCGCGCCGCAAGCCAAATGGCGCCACGCCTTCAGTCCATGAAGGCGATGGTCCTGATCTCGATGCTCTGGCGGGGCGGCGAGTCCGGCGTGGAAGCCGGGTCCTCAAAGGCGCTATGCCCGGTCCACTGCACCGCGTGGGGGTCGGAATCGAACAGGCGGAAGACGAAGGCCTCGTCCGGCTGCATGCGCGGCGCATAATACCAGCGATGGTCGGGGTTATAGGCAAGATTGAAGCCCCAGAGCGAGCGGCGCTTGGCGTCGCCCAGCCCGCCGCGCACCTCGCTGGAGAATAGATCGCTCGCCTTGACGGTGCTTGCATCGCACAGCGCCAGCGGCGATCGCTCCACGGTACGCAGCGGCCGCCAGATGTTGATGAGCATGTGGCGCCCCGCCAGCCGCCGCTCGGCTTCCTCAGGCGGCAGATGATCGAAGGTGAAATCCCGCACCGTGCGCGCGCCGTAATCGACATGCGCACCGAACGCCGGGAGATTGCCGTCCCCCGCTTCCTTCGCGTCGGTGCGCAACATCGGGCCGAAGGTGATGACCTTGGCCGCGCCGGTCAGTCGGGTGATCAGCGCCACCGCCTCCTCGGCATAGATGCGCTTCATCGCGGCCTCGTCGGGCGCTGAGGAAACGCCGGACTCCCCCCACACCAGCAGAAAACCATTGCGGTCGAAGGAGAGTGTGTCGGCAATCGGCCGCACGTCATGAACGGGGACGACATGCTCCTCGATCGGCCAGTAGCTCTCCGCGCGGTTGGCGGCGTTGAACACCGCGCTTTCACCGCGCACCACATAGTTCATCTTGACCCTGATCGGCTCCACGGCCCGTCGCTCCTCTCAGTCCTTGTCATTGGCGGCGGTCATCGGACTTAAGCATTGTCTTCCCTGCTTTCAGTCCATAGCCTGCCGCAAAATAATATTGAGGGGCAGGATGGCAGGCCACTACGATCCGCGCAAGGCGCTGGGCGCGCGCCCGATGCTGCTCGTCCAGTGGCTCATCATCCTCATCCCGGTCTCCATCAACATGGTGGACGGCTACGACATCCTTGCGCTGGCGCAGGCCGCGCCGGTGCTCGCAAAAGAATGGCAGCTCGGGCCGGATCAACTGGGCGAACTACTCAGTTTCAGCCTGGCCGGCATGGCCCTTGGCGCGCTCGGCGTCTCGCCGGTGGCAGATACCAAGGGCCGCCGCCCCGCCATCCTCTTCTGCCTGTTCCTGATGAGCGGCGGCATGTTCGGCGCCGCGCTGTCGGATGGGTATTGGGGCATGGCTCTCTCCCGCCTCCTCACCGGCATCGGTATCGGCGGCATGACCAGCACGGCGGGCACGCTGGCGATGGAATATGCCTCGGACAAGCGGCGGGAATTTGCCCCCAGCTTCGTCGCCTCGGCCTATCCGGTTGGCACGATCGTCGGCGGCATCGTGGCGATCGGCGTGCTCGATACGTTCGGGTGGCGTGGCATCTTCTGGGTCGGCGGCATGCTCTCGGCCATCCTGATCCCCATCAGCTGGCTATGGTTGCCTGAATCGCTCGATTTCCTGCTCGCCCGTCAGCCGCGCGGCGCGCTCGCCAAGACCAACCGCGTGCTGGATCGGCTGCGCCTGCCCCGGCTTGACGCGCTGCCGCCCCTGCCCCCTGCCGCGCGGGATGGCGATGCGGTGCGAGAGATCGTCGCCAAGGAGCATCGCTTCGAGATCCTGCGCCTGTGCACCGCCCACGCGCTCAACATGTTCTCCTTCTATTTCATCATCAACTGGGCGGTGAAATGGGTGACGGAGCTGGGCCTCTCCACCGCCGCCGGCGTCTCCTATTCCATCTACGTGTCGGTCGGCGGCATTGCCGGTGGCCTGATCGCTGGCTGGATCGCCGGGCGCATCGGCGTCAAGCGGCTGACCTTCATCACCCTGTTCGGCGTGGCGGCAATGATCATCCTGTTCGGCCTGCTGCCACCTAACCTGCCGCTGCTCGTCGGCAATGCGCTGCTGCTCGGCGGCATGCTGTTCGGCTCGGCGTGCGGTTGCTGGCTGACCATCGTCTACGCCTTCCCCGTGCAGCTGCGCGCCACCGGCCTCGGCGTCGCCACCACGGTCGGCCGCATCGGGTCTATCTTCGGCCCACTCACCGCCGGCTATCTGCTCGCCGCCGGCATGGGCAAGCCGCTGATCTGCCTGCTGCTCGCGATCCCCGCCATGCTCGCCGCGCTGATCTTCTCGACCGCGCGCCGGGCCTGATCGCGACCGCCTCACCCCCCTTGGCCGGGCGAAGGATAGTGGCATCGCAACGGATCGTCAGGCCCGCCTTGAAGGCGCCGGCAGGCCCCTAGCCCTGTCGGCGGACCTCGCGAGGTCTCGCCATCGCCAGCGGATCGGCCCCTCATTGGCCCGCGCGCAGCCTCTGCTTGCCGCCGGCTGGCAGGCGCTGTGGCCGGCACCAAGCCTCCCGGTCGCACCGCTGCGTCCCCGCAGTCCGGCGCCAACCACCATGGCGCCGCTCGCCCTTGGCCTCATCGGGTGGCTCGCCACGCTCGAACCTCTCATCTCCTGCGCATGACGGCGCCTCACTAGCGGGCGCGCTCTGTTTCGTTTAGAGTGCCTGCATGGCAGGTCTCTCAACGGTTGAGACACAGCTCGTCGCGGCTCTCCGGGGCAGGCAGGCGGCAATGGCCGCAACCCTCGTCGATTGGGCGGGGATCAATTCGGGCAGCCGCAATCTCGATGGTCTCGCCGCGATGCGCGCGCAGGTCTCGGCGCGGCTGGAGCCGCTCGCCGACGCGGTGACGGTCCACGCCGCCGATCCCGTCACCACGCTGGACGATAGCGGCGCGGAGATCGCCGTGCCGCACGGTGCCAATCTGCTGGCGCGCAAGCGGCCCGACCGCACTCGCCGCCTCATCCTCACCGGCCACATGGATACGGTGTTCCCGCCCGATCACCCGTTCCAGCACTGCCGCCGGATCGATGCCAACACGCTCGGCGGCCCCGGCACGGCGGACATGAAGGGCGGCCTCATCGTCATGATCGAGGCGCTTGCCGCGCTGGAGCAAGCCGGCGCCATCGACGGCATCGGCTGGGACGTGGTGGTCAATGCCGATGAGGAGGTCGGCTCATTAGGCTCGGCATCCCTGTTGCGCGAGACGGCCCGGCGTTGCCAGATCGGCCTCACCTTCGAGCCCTCGGTCACGCCGGAAGGCCGTCTCGCCAGCGCCCGGCGTGGCAGCGGCAATTTCATCGCGACCCTGACCGGGCGCGCTGCCCATGCCGGGCGCAACCCGCAGGACGGACGAAACGCGGTGGTCGCCGCGGCCGATCTCGCCGTCCGGCTCGATGCGTTGAAGCACGCCATTCCCGGCCTCTCGGTCAATGTCGCGCGCATGACCGGCGGCGGCGCCAACAATGTCGTGCCCGATCATGCCGCGCTGAGCTGGAACATGCGTCCGCTCGATGCCGAGGCGCAGCAGCAGGCCGAGCAGGCCATGGCGACGGCCCTTGACCACATCCGGCACACCCATGACGTGACGATCCAGCGCGCCGGCGGCTTCGCCCGCCCGCCCAAGCCGTTCGATGCACGCCATGCCCTCCTGTTCGGCCTGGTGCGCGATGCCGGCGCCGATCTCGGCCTGGCCATCGACTGGCAGCCGAGCGGTGGCGTGTGCGACGGCAACAACATCGCCGCCGAGAATGTCGTGGTGGTCGATACCATGGGGGTGCGCGGCGGCGCCATCCATACGGACAGCGAGTATATGCTGCTCGAGAGCCTGAGCGAGCGCGCCGCGCTGGCCGCCATCACCATCCTGCGCATCGCGCGGGGATGGCTCGATGGAATCGTCGAACATTCACGAGAGAAGGAGCAAGGCACGCATGACTGATCGCGACGGTTGGTTCGTCCGCCCTGCCACGCTCGACGATCTCGACGCGGTGCATGCGCTGGCCGGCCAGACCGGCCCTGGCTTCACCAATCTGCCCAACGATCGCGAAGCCCTGCGCCAGCGGCTGGAGCGCAGCACGCGCAGCTTCGCGGCCGATCCCACCGCGCCGGATGACGCGCTCTACCTGTTCGTTCTTGAACAGCAGGGCAGCGGCCGCATCGCGGGCACCGCGCTGATCTTCGCCAGCGTCGGCACCAAAAAGCCCTTCTATTCCTACAAGCTCACCCGCCTCTCCCAATATTCCCGCCAGCTCGACCGGATCGTGACCACCAACGTGCTCAATCTCGTCAATGATTTCGCCGGGGCGAGCGAGGTGGGCGGGCTGTTCCTGGTGCCCGAGTTGCGCAACACCGGTCTCGGCGTGCTGCTCGCGCGCAGCCGTTACCTGTTCATGGCGCTGCACCGCGAGCGGTTCGGCACGCAGGTCCTCACCGAGCTGCGGGGCTATCAGGAGCCGGACGGCGTCTCACCCTTCTGGGAGGGGCTCACCCGCCGCTTCTTCGATCTCGATTTTGCGGAGGCGGATCGCTTTCACGCGCTCAACGGCAACCAGTTCATCGCCGATCTGATGCCCAAGCACCCCATCTACACCATCCTGCTCCCCCAGGACGCGCAGGACTGCATCGGCAGACCCCATGTCCAGGGCGCGGCCGCCATGAGGCTGCTGGAAGCGGAGGGCTTCACCTATCAGGGCTATGTCGACCTGTTCGACGCGGGGCCGACGCTCCAGGCCGAGATCGACAATCTGCGCACGGTACGCGAGGCGGTGAGCGCCCCGGTGGCGCCCGCTGCCGGCCCGCCCGACGCTGCCATGCTGCTCGCGACCGGTCGGCTCGGCAATTTCCGCGCATGGCAGGCGCAAGGCCACATCGAGAGCGGCGGCACGGCGCTCCGCCTCGACCCCGCCGGCATGGCGCTCGGCCGGCTCGCCGAGGGCGACCGCGCCCTCTACGTCCCCCTGCACTGAAGGCCCGAACCATGCGCGAGCTTGTCTCTACCGATCCCTGCACCGGCGAAGCCATCTGGCGTGGCCGGGTGAATGACGCGCGCGCGGTCGATGCCGCCGTCACCCGCGCCCGCGCCGCCCAGCCGGGCTGGGAAGCGACGCCGCTGGCCCGGCGCATCGCCATATTGGAGGCCTATGCCGCCCGCGTCACCGCGCGGGCCGAGGAGCTCGCCCGCATCATCTCGCGCGAGACCGGCAAGCCCCTTTGGGAAACAAAGGCCGAGGCCGCCAGCGTTACCGCCAAGGTCGCCATCTCCATCCGTGCGCAGGCCGAGCGCGCGGGCGAGCATCTCACCCACACCAACGGCATCACGCAGGCGCTGCGCCACCGTGCGCATGGCGTGCTGGCGGTGCTCGGCCCCTATAATTTCCCGGCGCACCTCCCCAACGGCCACATCGTCCCGGCCCTGCTCGCCGGCAACACCGTGGTGTTCAAGCCGAGCGAGCTGGCCCCGGCCACCGCCGAGCTGATGGGTATCCTCTGGGACGAGGCCGGTCTGCCCGCCGGTGTGCTGGAGATTGTGCAAGGCGATGGCGAAACCGGACGCGCGCTCGCCGCTCATGACGGCACGGACGGCCTGCTCTTCACCGGCAGCTCGACGACCGGCAAGCTGCTCGCCCGCCAATTCGCGGAAACACCGGGCCGCATCCTTGCGTTGGAGATGGGCGGCAACAATCCGCTGCTGGTGTGGGACATGTCCGAGGCTGATCTGGACGCCGCGGTCGCGCTCATCCTTCAGTCGGCCTATCTGTCCGCCGGCCAACGCTGCACCTGCGCCCGCCGGCTGATCCTGTCAGACGCGTTGGCGGATGCCCTGCTCCCTCGCCTGCTCACCGCTATCGACAGGCTCGTCGTCGGCGCGCCCTTCGACGATCCACAGCCCTTCATGGGTCCGGTGGTGAACAATCGCGCGGCCGAGAAGGTTCAGCAGCAGACCACCGATCTGCTGGCGCTCGGCGGCGACGCGCTACGCCCACTCCACCGGCCGGACCCGCGCGTTCCCTTCCTCACCCCCGCGCTTATCGACATGACGGGCCTCCACAAGACGCCGGACGAGGAAATCTTCGGTCCCGTGCTGCAACTCTGGCGCGAGCGGACTCTCGGCGCGGCGATCGCCCGTGCCAACGCGACCCGCTTCGGCCTTTCCGCCGCCATGCTCGGCGGCACGGCCGAACAGTTCGCACGCTTCCGCGCCGGCATCCGGGCCGGTGTGGTCAACTGGAACCGCCCCACCACCGGCGCCAGTTCCGCTCTGCCCTTCGGCGGTCTTGGGGACAGCGGCAATCTGCGCCCCAGCGCTTATTACGCCGCCGATTATTGTGCCCACCCGGTCGGCGGCATGGAGGCTCAAAAGCTGACGGGCGAGATCACCATCGGGCTGAGGCCGGCATGAGTGCGCGGTGCGTGCCCGGCCGGCAAACCCGCCGCGTGATCCCGCGCGCGCCGACGCCCAGGGCCCAATCGACGTGCCTCGCCGCGCTGGGCTCCCGCGCGCGCGGTGGCCATGACCGCTGCCTGTTCACCCGCGACTACCCCGGAGCTGCCCACACCCTTCTCCCACCCATCGCGCGGAGCGCTGCCCGATGACCGCCGCCCCTCCGCTGGCCATGCGCGAAATCAATTTCGACGGCATCATCGGCCCCACCCACAACTTCGCCGGGTTGAGTCAGGGCAATCTCGCCGCCACGCTGCACGCGGGCGAGCCATCATACCCCCGCCGCGCGGCGTTGCAGGGGCTGAGCAAGATGCGCCTGATGCTCTCGCTCGGGCTCGGTCAGGGCTTTTTCCTCCCGCAAGCGCGCCCGAATGTCGGCTGGCTGCGGCGCTTCGGCTTCGACGGCACAGCCGCGCAGGTCTGCGCCCGGGCGTGGGTCGAGGAGCCCTTGCTGTTCGTGCAGGCGTTCAGCGCCTCGGCGATGTGGGCGGCCAACGCCGCCACCGTCTCCCCCGCCCCGGATACAGCGGACGGGCGTATCCACATCACCCCCGCCAATCTCGCGACCATGGCCCATCGCAGTCACGAGTGGCCCGAGACGCTGGCCCAGCTTCGCCGCATCTTCCCGGACGAGCGCCATGTTGCCATCCATGAGCCGGTCCCCGGGCGCTTCGGGGACGAGGGCGCCGCCAATTTCATGCGCGTGGCGGATCCCGTGGGCGATCCCGGCGTCGAAATCATGGTCTATGGCGAGGCGGGCGGTCCCTTCCCGGCCCGGCAGTCGGCGGAGGCGTGCCGGGCCATCTTCCGTAGTCACGGCATCGAGGATGGGCTGATCGTCCAGCAATCGCCCGCCGCCATCGCCGCCGGGGCGTTCCACAACGACGTGGTCGCCGTCGCGCATGAGAGCATCCTCTTCGCGCACGAACAGGCCTTCGCGCACAAGAAGCCGTTCTACGAGGCGTTGATGGAGCGCTGCCCGGATCTCGTCATCATCGAGGTGCCGGCGCGCGAGGTGAGCCTCAAGGACGCCATCGCCTCCTATCTGTTCAACTCGCAGCTCGTCACCCTGCCGGACGGCAGCCGCGCGCTCGTCCTGCCGATGGAGTGCGCCGAGACGCCCTCGGTCAAAGCCTGGCTGGATCGAAACATCGGCGCCAATGGGCCGATTCACGCCGCCCATTTTATCAACGTGCGCGAATCCATGCACAATGGCGGCGGCCCCGCCTGCCTGCGGTTGCGCGTGCTGATGTCCGCCGAGGCGGAGCGCAGCGTCAATCCCGGGCACCTGCTCGATGAGCGCATGGCCGACCGGCTGGAAGCCTTGATTGCCACCCATTGGCCCGAGCGGCTGGCCCCCGCCGACATCGGCCTGCCGCAAACGTGGGAAGCGGTGTGGGAGGCCCGCACGCAACTCGCTGCCTTGATCGAGGAGGCGCTGGCATGAGTGCCGATATCATTGCCCCCGACGCCATCCGCCTCGCTTTCTCGGATGCCATGTCCGCCATGTATCGCAGCGAAGTCCCGCTCTACGGCGACCTGCTGCGGATCGTCGCGCAGAGCAACGCGGCGGTGCTGGAGGCCGATCCGGTCCTGCGCGATCATCTGGCGGTCGCCGGCGAACTCGAACGGCTCGATGCTGAGCGGCACGGCGCCATCCGCATCGGCACGGCGGAGGAACTGCGCCTCATGCGCCGCCTGTTCGCGGTGATGGGGATGCAGCCAGTCGGCTATTACGACCTGGCGGCCGCGGGACTGCCGGTCCATTCCACCGCCTTCCGCCCGGTCACGAGCGCGGCGCTCTCCGCTTGCGCCTTCCGCATCTTCTGTTCGCTGCTCCGGCTGGACCTCATTGCCGACGAGGCGCTGCGTGCACAGGCCACCGAAATCCTCGCGCGCCGCCGCATTGTCAACGATGGCGCGCTCGAGCAGATCAGCCGGTTCGAGCGTGACGGACATCTCACCGCAGAGCACGCCGAGAGCTTCGTGCTGGAAGCGCTGGAGACCTTCCGCTGGCACCGCGAGGCTTTGGTCGACCGGCCGACCTACGAGGCGCTCAACGCTGCCCATCCACTGGTCGCGGACATCGTCTGCTTCCGGGGCCCCCACATCAACCACCTCACGCCGCGCGCGCTTGATATCGACGCCGTGCAAGCGGCGATGGTCGCGCACGGTATGCAGGCCAAGGCGGTGATCGAAGGGCCGCCGCCCCGCGCCGTGCCGGTGCTGCTGCGCCAGACGAGCTTTCAGGCGCTGGAGGAGGCCATCCTGTTCCGCGAGGGCGACACGGCCGTGCCCGGCGCCCACACAGCCCGCTTCGGCGAGGTCGAGCAGCGCGGTGTTGCTCTCACCCCGCGCGGGCGGGCGCTGTACGATGCCATCCTCGCCGGCGTCCCTGCCGGCCCGGATTATCCGGCGCGCCTTGCGCAAGCCTTTGCCGCGATGCCGGACGATCTTGACCGGCTCCGCCGCGACGGCCTCGCTTATGTCCGCTACGCTCCCACCGCGCAGGGCGCGCAGGCGCTGGTCAAGGGCGGCTTACCGGACGGTCCGCCCGAGGCCCTCATCGCCGCCGGCCTGCTGACCGCCGAGCCGATCACCTACGAGGATTTTCTGCCCGTCAGCGCGGCCGGCATTTTCCGCTCCAACCTGCGCGATGAGACGGAGGGCCCGCGAGCGGCACACGCCTCGCAGGCCGATTTCGAGGCAGCGCTGGGCACTGCCTGCCTCGATCCCTTCGGCCTCTACCTTGCGCAGGAAGAGGAATCGCTGGACCGATTGAGGCAGGCATCCCGCTAGAGTTCAGCCGTCACGGCGCCTCCGCCCGGCCTCCCCGCGCGTTACTTGCTGATGTCCATCGACGGGCGACCATGCTCGTCGGCGCTATCGCGATTATTCTCCTCGCAGACATATTCGCGGATCTGCCAGTCGCGCTTGCGGATATAATTGGTCTTGAGATTATAGCTGCCGACGAACAGCGCCGGATCGGTGATCTCGCTTTCCACCGTCATCACATCGGGTTCGATGAGGCGGAAACGCTCCTTGATCCGCGTGTTTTCGGTGGGGTGCAGGCCCTCCATCAGCGTGGTCTGCGGGTTGAGGCCGATCGTCTCGACAACCAGCGTATCGCCTTCCCAATGGCCCACCGACCAGCCGTTGAACGCGGGATCGGGATCCTCTGGCAGGGGGCGCCCATCGGTATAGATGCGCCGCACCTGGCTGTAGGTCTCATGGAGCAGCGTCACGCGGCCGGGCGAATAGACGAACTCGATTGGATAGGGCTGGCGCATGATGCCCGGCATACCGGAAGGGATGCAGTTGGCCGCGCGGGTCTGCAGGTTTTCACCGAGCGCCTTGCGCGCATTGAAGGCATCGACCGTCTTCTGGGCTTCCGGCGTCAGCGTCGGTCCCTTGGGCGCGTCCGGGCCGAACAGGCCGGACCAGTCGGGCTGCCACACGCCGCCCCAATCCGGTAGCTGTTCCAGCGCGGCATAGCCCTTTTCCTGCGCCACCGCGGGCCATGTGACGAGCGCAGCCACGGGGGCCAGCCCCATGGCAAGGGCAATCATTGATCGAAATGCGGGATTCATTCGGTCCATCCTCTCCAGCCGTTTGGGCCGCCCCATTGAAACGTTCGGGACCGGCTTCGCTTGGCCGGCCATCCTCGATCCGGCCACATAGTGGATTCTGTCTACTTCGAGTCAAGCCCAATATGGCGCGGCACGGCAACGTCCATGCGATTCTGTAACGTCGTAATTCTAGGTTACATTTTTGTCCGTCCGGGCACTGTTGATCTTGTCAACCCGCGTCCAAACATGTCATGGAGGCGCGGATTCGTCACAAGAGCATTTACGGAGAGGATATGGCCCCGAAGAGGAATTTGAGCCGCCGAATGGGCGTCGTTCTCATGGGTAGCGCAGGGTTGGCTTTGCTGGCGTTGCCGGCACCAGCCCATCACTCGACGGCGATGTTCAACTGGGGCAAGGAAGTGCCGATGAAAGGCGCCACCGTGGAGCGGTGGGACTGGACCAACCCGCACACCTTCCTCTACGTGACCGTGCCCGGCAAAAACGGCGCGGTGGAGCAGTGGGCGTTTGAGGGCATGAGCCCCAACCATCTCGGCCGCACCGGCTGGAGCAAGCGCACGCTCAAGCCGGGCGACAAGATTGACCTCACCTATTACTCGCTGAAGGACGGTCGCAAGGGCGGCTTTAACGTCTCGGTCAAGCTACCGGATGGCAAGGTGCTTCGCCAGCTTGAGAGCCCGACGACCCGGCCGGATCGCTAAGGGGGTCCGCCGGCCACCGCAGCGATCCGGGCCCGGCGCATTGGCCGGCCCGTTATCGCGGGACTGCGGCCATTTGGCCATGGGTCGGCGTGCCTGCTCGTCCGATGCAGCATCGGTCCGGATGAAAACGCAAACGCTGCTGCGCCTCGCCATGCGGTCCGCCAACCTGACCCATCCAACGCCGGGCGTCCCTGCCGGGGACCGCTTTCAATGGGCGTATCTCAGGCTGGGACAGTCTCGCTTTCCAGCATCCGCCGGGCGTTGTCGGTCAGAATGGCGATCAGCCCGAAATAGCCCTCCCGTTCCTCGGGCGTGAACCCGCTCAGCAATCCTTCCTCGCGCTCCAGTCCTACGGCAAACATCGCATGGAAGACCTCCATCCCACGTGCCGTCGGCTCGAGCACGATGTCGCGACGGCGGGTCGGCCGCATACGCTCGATCAACCCTCTTTCCTCGAGATATCCCACCGTCCGGCCGACTTGGCTCTTGTCGCGTCCAACGAGGATGATGAGCCGCGCCAGCGGCATCGGCCGGCCCGCGCAGATGCGTGAAAGCACCTGCCACTGGAAATGCGAGAGGCCCTCGCAGCGCTGATAAACCAGCATCGCGCTTCGGTTGAGATAGGCGGACAAGCTGATGAGCTTGGGCGTGATGAGGTGCCCCGGCGGCGGCTTGACAGGGCGCCCTTCTGGCCAGGGCGGCAGGTCCAGGCTGCTTGCACTTGGATTGATCACGCCCGCCTCTGCGCTGCGGCGCCGCTCCTCGGCATACAAATGCGCCGCCGCCACAGTGAGGCGGTCCGTCATCGCGGCGAAGCGCCGGAGGCGATCGGGCTCGATGCCGGCGGTCAGCATGGTCTCGCGCTCGCGCGCCATGGCGAGCAGGCGATTATACAGGGTGCGCCCCTTGGTACACAGCGTCAGCTTGGCGCGCAATCGCGGCCGCGCGATCAGCTTCGCTTCTTCAAGCGGCTTGATGGCGCGGCTCACCTGCGCCTTCTCATGACCGGTCAGCGTTACGATCTCCTGCGAACTCAATCCGCCGAACATGCCGATCATGATGATGAGTTGTCGCTGGATCTCCTTGTAGCCGGCCTCGCGCTCGAAACCCGGCACGCGGCTTTCCCGGACCATTCGTAGCAAGCGGGCAAGCTGCACACCCAGCAGATTCACATAATCCGCTTCGTCGCGCGGTATATCCGTCTGATGCTCACGCTGCCCGATCAGAGTTACGCCTCCCATGTCTTCTATCGCCGTCGATCAGAATGGTGCCATGGTGAAACCGATCCACCGCCCGCACGCAATCACCCCTAGCCAGAGCGAGACAGAGAGCAGCCCGGCCACGCGCGCGCCCATCGGGAGCGGCCCCGGCCCGTCATTCACGCGCCCGCCCCGCATTGTTATCAGATGGAAGACAAGCATGTTGGCTCCCGCCAACACCAGCAGCAAAATCTTCGCGCGAAACGCCGTATTATCGAAATAGCCAAAGGGATTGGAGCTAAACAGCAGGGCCCCGGTGATCGCGGCCGAAATGAACGCGACCCAGGTAATCGGGAGAATGGTGCGACTGAGCGCGAGCGGCGGATAGTCGCGCCCCGCCACGCCCATCAACCGCAAGTCGACAAGCAGGATCGACCCGAAGACCACGACGATGCTGAGGACATGCGCCACCTCGATCCACGGGAAGGCAATGGCATTCTCCGCTATGAACGTGCCGACAGCGCTTTCGCCGACCGCATCCAGCAACGTTTCAATCATGGCCTAACGCCCTCCCCTCACTATCTGCCGCCGCGCCGTGCGCCCGCGGCATGTTCACATGATCTCGCGGCGATCAGCCAGCGTAGGCGATCCAGCGGCCCGCCGTCGCCACGCCGATCCACATCAGCACCACCAGCAGCGCGACAAGGCGGACGGCGCCGTTGACCGGCTGCCCCCCGCCGGGCCGACGCAACCGCCGCCCCAGCGCGCCCGCGATCAGCAGGGTGACGACCACCAGCAGCATCTTTGTGCGGAAGATCCAGTTCATCAGCTCGCGCTCGGGCTCGGCGACGATCATGACGAGGCCGGTCGCAAGCAGCACCCACAGGGCCGCAACCGTCGAACCGTGGAAATAGCGGGACCAGCGCGCCAGGCTCCAGTGCCCGCCGGCCAGCTCCAGGCCCCGCAGCGCGACGATCAGCGCGCCGGTGAAGACCAGCGCGACGCAGGCGATGTGGATACTCTGTACCGCCGGCACCACCCATCCGGCATCGCGAATGGTCGCATGAATCGATAATGCGTCGAGCCAGTTGACGACGCCCTGTAGCATCCCGTCCACGTGCGAATCCTCTCCGAATATATTGCCGGTGGTGCCCCCCGGGAAACTTATACTTTATAGTTCAAAGTCAGCTTGTCCATCGTCAACAAGCCCATCCTCCGCTCCCTTTTCAACAAAGCTATTGGCTGCCGATGACGCTACGTCACGCAGCGCGCCGCATCAGCGCGAAGCCGGCGACGACGCGACCCCGGGCAGGGGTGATCGCTCCCGCTGGCTGGCTGGGCTCCGTCGGCCCCCCTTCCTCGAAAGTCCCCTGCGCCGAGCCGCTCGACGCGTTGCGCGCCCATCTCCGCACCCGTCGCGGGGACAGCGCATAAAAAAGGGTCACGGGCGTGTGGGAAGCGCCCGTGACCAAACCTTTCGAACGACCGCCGGCGTCAGGCGTCCTGACGGGTCAGGGCATTGGACATGATTTCCGACACATAGCCGAAGATCGCGCCGATGATCACCGACAGGATCGTCGGGATGAGCGCCGCCTCTGGCGATACGCCATCACCAAGCAGGATGAGGCCGGCGATCGCAGCGAAGCCATAAACGCTGGCCGGAATCGCCGCGAGTAAGGTCAGGCTGGAGGCCAGCACGATCACCGTCGCGCCAAGGCCTACCGCCACCGGCGCGGCGAGCGATCCCAGCCCGCCGAGTTGACCGGCGAGCATGACGGCAATCATGCCGATCAACGCGCCGAAGCTCATGCAGATCACCGTGTTGCGACTGCCAAGATTGCCGCCACCGCCATGGAAGTGGCACCCCCACGCGATGAAGGCCTGCCACACCTGCAGCTTGGCGGACACCAACGGATCAAGCCCGAAAATCCAGGTCGCAACCACCGCCAGCACACCAACGGTAATTGCAAGCGCAATAAGCCTGGGCATGAAAAATCCTCCCCCTTCATGTCCGGGCGCCCGGTCTCCGCCTGCGCCCCAGACCCGGATGCTACGTGAGGACTTTGTCAACGTCTATAGGCAATCGTCATCACGCCTGAGCCGCGCGAGGACGACGGATTGCCGACAGGGCGTGCGTTTGGAGGCTATTGAAATCATGGCGTCAGATGAGTTTTCGAGCAGGGCCGCACGACCTCTTGTCCAGCGAATAGTCATAGGATAGGGGGGTATCCTATGACACATATTCAATCGAACAAGGCGCAGCTCGTGCTGCGGGTCCGCCGCATCGCCGGACAGATCGGCGCGGTGGAAAAAGCAATCACAGAGGATGCTGGCTGCGAGGCGATCCTGCATCAGGTCGCCGGCGTGCGCGGCGCGGTCCTAGGATTGATGGACGAGCTTGTCGAGGACCATCTGCGGTCCCACGTCGCCCACCCCGGCCTATCCGACGAGCAGCGCGCGGCGGGCGCGGACGAGTTGATGGCATCCATCCGGCGCTACCGGAAATAGGAGACCTTCATGACGCTGGATGACGAGATCGCAGCGCTCACCCACGACCATGTTTTCCTCGGCCAGCAGCACGACGAAAATGCGCGCCGTACGCTTTGGGTGGTGGCGCTGACCGCAGTGATGATGGTCGGCGAAATCGTGGCCGGCACGCTGTTCAACTCGATGGCGCTGCTCGCGGATGGCTTCCATATGGCCACCCACGCCGGCGCCCTCGGCGTCGCGGCGCTGGCTTATGCCTATGCCAAGCGCCACGCCCATGGCCGCCGCTACAGCTTCGGCACCGGCAAGGTGGGCGATCTGGCGGGTTTCGCCTCCGCGCTGGTTCTCGGCCTCGTCGCGCTGGGCATTGCTGTCGAATCCGTGGGGCGCCTGTTCGATCCGCGCCCCGTTGCCTTCACCGAGGCGACCGTCGTCGCCGTGCTCGGCCTGATGGTCAATATCGCCAGCGTGCTTCTGCTGGGCGGACACGGGCATCATCACGGGCATGGGCATGGGCATGATCACCACCACCACCCTCATCATCACGGCAAAGGACACGAGCACGACAATAATATGCGCTCGGCCTACGCCCATGTGCTGGCCGACGCGCTCACCTCCGTATTGGCCATCGCCGCGCTGCTCGGCGGGCGCTATCTCGGCTGGGTCTGGCTCGATCCGGTCATGGGCCTTGTCGGCGCGACCGTCATCGCGTTTTGGGCATGGTCACTGATGCGCGACACCGCCGCCGTCCTGCTCGACGCCGCCGACCCGGATCTGGAGGCCGAGATCAGGGAGCAGGTCGAGGGGCCAAGCGATGCGCGCATCACCGACCTCCACGTCTGGCGCATTGGTCCGGGGGCCCACGCCGCCATCGTCAGCGCCGTTGGCGCCGATCATGCCACCATCCGCCAGCGCCTTCGGCCCGTTCACGAGATCGAGCACCTCACCGTCGAAGTGCACTAGGCCCGGGCCCGCGCCGGCTGATCGCCTTGGTTGGGCATCCGTTCACATGGATGCGCTGCGGGCTTGCGAGAGCAGCGGACCTTCAAAGCCAGAAGCCGCTCGTCCCGAGCGTGTCGAAGGGTTGCCACGACAGGCTCAGGGGAACCGTGCGTCTCGCCCTTGACGTCGCACAGGGCATCCAAGGGCGGCGCTATGCCTGGGCGACACGCCCGCACGCGCCCATTCGCAGCGTCGCGTTAAACTGGCTCAAGCCAGATGATCGCCTCGGCCTGTTGCTACGCCAGCCGCGCGGCGTGCCAGCGGATATGCTCGGCCATGAAGGTCGAGATGAAATAATAGCTGTGGTCGTAGCCCGGCTGCATGCGGATGGTCGCGCTCTGGCCGGCCGCCGCGCAGGCCTCCTCCAGCAGGTGCGTCTTGAGCTGCTCGGCGAGGAAATTGTCCGCATCGCCTTGGTCGACCAGCAACGCCGGCAACCGCGCGCCGCGCTCGATCAGCGTCACCGCATCATAATCCGCCCAGCCGGCCTTGTCGGCACCGAGATAGCCGCCCAGCGCCTTTTCGCCCCACGGCACCCGGCTCGGCGCGACGATCGGCGAGAAAGCCGATACCGAGCGGAACCGATCGGGATTGCGCAGGCCGATGGTCAGCGCGCCATGGCCGCCCATGCTGTGGCCCATGATCGCCTGCCGGCCCATGTCGACCGGGAAATGTTCGGCGAGCAGCGCCGGCAATTCCGTCTCGATATAGCTGCGCATCCGGTAATGGGTCGCGAATGGCGCCTGCGTCGCATCGACATAGAAACCAGCGCCCAGCCCGAAGTCATACGCGCCCGCGGGATCATCCGGGACGCCCTCACCGCGTGGGCTGGTATCGGGCGCCACGAAGATGATCTTCTCCGCCGCGCAGGCCGCGCGATACTCGCCCTTCTCCATCACATTGGCATGGGTGCAGGTAAGGCCGGAGAGATACCAGAGCACGGGCAGTCTTTCGCCCGGCTCGTGCGGCGGGACGAAGACGGCGAATGTCATCGCCGTCCCCGTCTCCCGCGAGTCATGCCGGTAAACGCCCTGCACGCCGCCATAAGCCTTGTTGGTCGAGAGCGTCTCCAGCGTCATGGCTCAGGCGCCCTCGGGTAGCTGGCAGAATGCGCAGATCTTGTTGCCGGTCGGGTCGCGCAGATAGGCGCCATAAGCATTGCCCGGCGCCTGCGGGCGCTTGCCGGGGTCACCGGCCGAGGTTCCGCCATTGGCGAGACCGGCGGCGTGCCAGGCATCCACCTGCGCCTTGTCGGCGGCGGCAAAGCCGATGGTGCCGCCATTGGCGTGGGTCGCCTCGGCGCCGTCCGCCGGCAGGCCAACGCCGAACATGCCGCCATTATGCGCATAGAACAGCGTGCCGGGGCGGAACTCCTGGCCTGCACCGCCGCCAAGCGCGGCGAAAACCGCGTCGTAGAAAGCCCGGCTCTGCTCCAGATCCTTGGCGCCGACCATGACGTGCGTAAACATGTTTGCTCCCTCCTTCTGTTGTGGTTGGGTTAGATCGCGTGCGAGATGTCTCAATAGACGACGACGGAGCGGATGCTTTCGCCGGCGTGCATGAGGTCGAAGCCCTTGTTGATCTCCTCAAGGCTGAGGACGTGGGTGATCATCGGGTCGATCTCGATCTTGCCGTTCATGTACCAGTCGACGATCTTGGGCACGTCGGTGCGCCCCTTGGCGCCGCCGAACGCCGTGCCCTTCCACACCCGCCCGGTGACGAGCTGGAACGGCCGCGTGCTGATCTCCTTGCCCGCTTCCGCCACGCCGATGATGATGCTCTCGCCCCAGCCGCGATGGCAGCATTCGAGGGCGGTGCGCATCACTTCGGTGTTGCCGGTGCAATCGAAGCTGTAGTCCGCGCCGCCATCGGTCAGCGCGAGGATTTCGGCGATGGTGGCCGCGCGGTCCTTGCCCTTGCCGTTGATGAAATGGGTCATGCCGAACTTGCGGCCCCATTCCTCGCGGTCGGGGTTGATGTCGACGCCCACGATCATGCCCGCGCCGGCCAGCTTGGCGCCCTGGATCACGTTGAGGCCGATGCCGCCGAGGCCGAACACCACCACATTCTCGCCCGGCTTCACCTTGGCGGTGTTGACGACCGCGCCGACGCCGGTGGTCACGCCGCAGCCGATGTAGCAGCTCGTGTTGAACGGCGCGTCCTCGCGGATCTTGGCGACCGCGATCTCCGGCAGCACCGTGAAGTTGGAGAAGGTCGAGCAGCCCATATAATGGAAGATCGGCTGGCCCTTGTAGCTGAAGCGGGTCGTGCCGTCCGGCATCAGGCCCTGGCCCTGCGTCGCGCGGATCGCGGTGCACAGGTTGGTCTTGCCCGAGAGGCAGGACTTACACTGGCGGCATTCCGGCGTGTAGAGCGGGATGACGTGGTCGCCCGGCTTGACCGATGTCACGCCCGCGCCCACCTCGCGCACGATACCGGCGCCTTCATGGCCGAGCACGCTGGGGAAGATACCCTCGCTGTCGAACCCGTCGAGCGTGTAGGCATCGGTGTGGCAAATGCCGGTCGCCATGATTTCCACCAGGACCTCGCCGGCCTTGGGGCCTTCAAGATCGAGTTCGACGATTTCCAGCGGCTTCTTCGCCTCAAATGCCACGGCGGCGCGCGTCTTCATCCCTCATCCTCCCGAAACGCTTTAGAATCGAGGCGCACTGCACGCGCCGGTCCGAGCGCTTGTTGAGACCTCCCATCGATTCGGGCAACCCCTAAGTTTCATCAGAAATAGTTGATTCAACTAACTTTTGATGCCGCCCCAATGAGATGATGTCGCCCGCCACCGCCCAACCCACTGGGCTTGATCGGATATGGCAACCACGGATCGTCGACATGCCCCTCCATCCCCATGGTGATGGGGGTCCTTCACGACGGCAATTTCTGGTCGAAGTTCACCGTGTGACATGCGGCATCGTCGAGCGGTCGTCTCACGCGCCGACGCGAACCCGCCCGTTCCCGGCTTAACCCAGCCCGGCCTCGATCTCCATCGCCGCCCGGTCCAGGATGATGACCGCGCGCCGGTCCGGCAGGTCAATGATGCCGGCCTGCCGCAGGCGGGTGAGCTGGCGGCTCACCGTTTCGATGGTGAGGCCGAGCAGGTCGGCCATCTGCTGGCGGGTGAGCGGCAACTCGAACCGCTCGTGCAGGCCCTGGCCATGGCAGGTTGTTTCGGCCAGCCGCCGCGCCATGTCGAGCAGGAAGGTCGCAACGCGCTCGCTCGCGCTCTTGCGGCCGAGCAGCAGCATCCAGCTCCGCGCGCGGTCCAACTCGTTGAGCGTGCGCTCCAGCAGCTTGTGCTGCAACTCGGGATATTGCCGTGTGAAGCTGTCGAAGGCGGGGCGCGTGAACAGGCAAAGCTGCGCATCGGACAGCGCGGTCACGCTATGCTGCGTCGTCCCGCCGTACGGCCGGCCGATGAAATCGGAAGGGTAGACCACGCCGACGATTTGCTCGCGTCCGTCTGCCGTGGAGGTGGAGAGCTTGAGCACGCCTTCGATGACATTGGCGACCAGCGTGCTTTCGTCCCCCTCCCAGATCAGCGTCTCGCCACGCTCGACGGTGATGCGGCGGCCGATCCGGTTGAGGGCGTCGAGTTCAGCGCCGCTAAGCGCGGAGCAAATGGCGCGGTTGCGCACCACGCAGGACTGGCAGCTGCTCATGGTCGGCAGATAGGCCCTTTGCCATCCGATTCCAACGGATATGCGGTCGACCCACGGCTTTTCAGCGATCCGGCGTCGGTTTCGCCACACCGGACCGCTGGCACCGCCGCCGTCGGGCGCGAGGCCCCCACTCGCCCCGCGGCGCCGTCGATCCCGACGAGCGCCATCGGCGCACCCCGCTCCCGCTCTCGCGTGGCCCCGCCAGGTGCGGCTGGGGACGGCGGCTCTCAACGCCGTCGCAGCGGGCCCCGCGCCCGCAGCGCTCAATAGCCGACGGTGAAGCGCTGGTTCTGGTGCTTGGGTGTCTCGATCTCGTCGATCATCGCGATGGCGAAATCTTCGTAGCTGATCGAGCTCTTGCCGTCCGGCGCCGTCAGCAGCGTGTCGGTGCCGAGGCGGAAGGTGCCGGTCCGCTCGCCGGGGCCGAAGAACATGGCCGGCGAGAGAAACGTCCACTCGAAATCCGCCTCTGCCTTCAGCCGGTTGAGGAAGTCGCGCGCCGGCGTTGCCTCCACCTTGATGAAATCGGGGAATCCGGGCGTGTCGAGCAGCACGACGCCCTCCTCATTCTTGAGCGATGCCGCGCCACCGACCACCAGCAGGCGCGTGCCGCCCTTCCGCGCCACGGCCAACGCATTGTCGGCATTCAGCTCATTGAACTTCATTGAAAGAATGGCGGCGTCATGCCCGGCAATGGTGCCAGCCATGGCATCGACATCGTTGATGTCGGCCTTCACCCAGGTCACGCCGTCACGCGGCGCCTGCGTATCCGCATGGCGCGAAATGCCGGTCACCTGGTGCCCCCGGCTGGTGGCCTCGTCGACGAGCCGCTGGCCGGCATTGCCCGTGGCGCCCATGATCGCGATCTTCATGCCTGTCCTCCCTCTCCCGCGCAGCGCGCACCCGCCACCGGGCGCGCGCTCCCTACGCAACGGAACCAACCTTAGTAGCCAAACGGGACGAAACACAAGAGCGCCGGGGCCGGCAACGGTGCGATCGCTATCGCGATTGCCGAAATGGGCAAAGTCAACTAGACGCCGACGTCGGAAATCAAAGTTCCTGGGGAGAGTCCTTCATGAAACCGATGATCTTGTTGACCGCGCTGGCGTTTGGCGCGTTTGCGGCGCCTTCACTGGCCCAGCGCTCGCCGCTGCCGCCACCCGAGCCGATCGAGCATATCACGGGCAACGTCTACAAGATCTTCGGCGGCGGCGGGAACACGCTGGTCGTGGTGCAGAAGGACGGCGTCACCCTCATCGATACCAAGATGCCAGGCAACGGTCAGGCCATTCTCGACCAGGTCAAGGCGGTGAGCGACAAGCCGATCACCACCATCATCAACACCCATAGTCACCCCGATCATATCGGCAGCACGGATTTCATCCGGGAGAAATATCCCAACGTCCGCGTCATCTCCTCTGAGAACACGCAGAAGGAGATCGCTGGCAACCCCATGTACAAGGCCGAGGTGCTCCCCAACGTCACCTACAAGGACCGCATGACGCTGGGCAAAGGCGCCGACCGCATCGAGCTCTACCATTTCGGCCCAGCGCATACGACGGGCGACACCTTCGTCGTCATTCCGTCCGCGCGTTTGCTGTTCATGGGCGACGTGATGGCGTGGGACATGGCGCCCTTCCTGCCGAGCGGGGGAGCCAGCACGCTGCCCGTCGCGCTTGAGAAGCTGGTGGCGACCGTCAAGGGCGTCAAGATCGTCGTCGAGGGCCACGGCCATGTGAACAACTGGAAGGGGCTGGAGCGCTTCACCCGCTTCAATCGCGCCCTGCTCACCGCCGCTCGCGCCGCTTATGATCGCGGCGACGCCCCCGGCACCGCCGTGGCTGAACTCCAGAAGAACGGCGAGTTCGCGCCGCTGCTCGATACCCACATCAAGAAGGGTCTCGAATATGGCAACACCCCGCTGGCGCGCGCGCACATGAACGTGAACGTCGCGTTCCAGGAGTTCGCGGGCGAGAAGGTGACGACCGCCAACGGCGCGCCGCTCCCGGAGACGGACAAGCACAAGGGATCCGATCCCAAGGACACGGCCCCGCCCCCGCCGCCGGCCGCCTGAGGGCGAGCGCCGGCCCACCATCGCCGCCGTTCCCTGCCCTGAGCGGACGGCGGCGATCCGATTCTCCGCCGCGACTGCCGCGGAGTGACCATCCCGCTCGCATGTTGGCGCGAGGTTGCCCGATGCGCCCGACAGCAGGCCGCTGAAGCACTGGCGGCGACGTCGCGAACGCCGATCGGACCATCTGCGCGGCGTCACGCCGTCCCTGCCGCGTCGGGTTATAACGCGCGCCGTTCATTCCGCGCCCGCAGCACCCCCCGTAAATGCTCCACGATCGGTATGGCGGCGATCTGCGCCGGCTCGCTATGGGCCGCGAACAGGAAGCCGATCCGCCGCGTGAGATCGAACCCGGCGAGGCGCGGCCAGCCGATGGCGCGCTCCCCCTTCGCACCCGCCCCGTCCGCGCCATCGCGGTAGCTTTCCGGCATCAGCGTGAGGCCGAGTCCGGCCGCCACCATGGCCAGCACGCGCTCGTCATTGGTGGAGCGCATCGCGAAGAAGGGGCGCACGCCGCGCTCGGTGAAGTGCCGGCTGGTTGCCGCCAGCGCCTCGCAGTGGCGCCGCGCGATCATCGTCTCGCCGCCCAGCGCCTCGGCCGCCACCGTCTCCGCCTGTGCCAGCCGGTGGGTGCCCGGCAGCGCGAGGCGATAGCCCTCCTCGGCCAGCGCTTCCTCGGCGAAACGCGTGCCGCCGGGCCGGATCAGAGACACCGCCAGATCGACCCGCCCGCGCGCCAGGTGCGCGTGCAGTTCGCGCTCATTGCCTTCGACCAGCTCCACCTGCGTCTGCCCGCCCGCTGCGCGCTCGGCCCGCAGCGCGGCCGCGAACCGCTCCGCCGGAATGCTCGCCAGCCAGCCGAGCCGCAGCCGCTGCGGCGCCTCCGCCGTCGCCAGCGCCCGCTCGGCAAGGGTGAATTCGGTCTCGATCCGCCGCGCGTGAACCAGCAGCCGCGCGCCCGCCGCCGTCAGCTCCACCCGCTGGCTGGAGCGCAGGAACAGCGGCGCGCCCACCATCCGCTCCAGCTTGGCGATCCCCACCGAGAGGGTCGGCTGCGCGACATGGCACAGCGCCGCCGCCCGCGAGAAATTGCCCTGGTCCACCACGGCGAGGAAATAGCGCAGCAGGTAACGGTCTATCATAGATATCTTCTATGCTTTGCCTCCAGTAATTTCAATTTTTCCAATAGATCGGATTGGGCTAATATCCTCCCGTTCAGGCTGGAGGGAGCCGAGGGAGTAGCCGGGCCGCACCGCGCGGTGGGCAAGGATGCCCGCGCCGCGTGATGGGGCGGGACGACACCCCCGGGGAGCCGCTGGCGCGGACGGGCCGCTCGTCTGGCGCGCGCGGCCGGGAAGGAGAGGCCGGATGGACCAGCTCGATTTCGCGCTCGGCGAGACGGCGGACATGGTGCGCGAGACCGCCCGCCGCTTCGCCGCCGATCGCATCGCTCCCATCGCCGCCCGCGTGGACCGCGAGGATTGGTTCCCGGTCGACCTCTGGCCGCAGATGGGCGCGCTCGGCCTGCACGGCATCACCGTGGCGGAAGCGGACGGCGGTTTGGGGCTCGGCTATCTCGACCATGTCATCGCCTGCGAGGAGATTGCCCGCGCCTCCGCCTCCGTCGCCCTGAGCTACGGCGCGCACAGCAATCTCTGCATCAACCAGATCGCCCGCTGGGCCACGCCCGAGCAGAAGGCGCGCTTCCTCCCCGGCCTTATCTCGGGCGCCCATGTCGGCAGCCTCGCCATGTCGGAGGCGGGTGCCGGCTCGGATGTCGTCGGCATGAAGCTGCGCGCCGATCCCGCGCCGGGCGGCTACGTCCTCAACGGCACCAAATTCTGGATCACCAACGCCCCCTATGCGCAGACGCTCGTCGTCTATGCCCGCACCGATCCCGCCGGGGGGTCGAAAGGCATCACCGCCTTCCTCGTCGAAAAGGGCATGGCGGGCTTCTCCATCGGCCAGAAGATCGAGAAGATGGGCATGCGCGGCTCCCCCACCGCCGAGCTCGTGTTCGCCGATTGCCATGTGCCGGAAAGCAATGTGCTCGGCCCGGTCGGCGGCGGGGTGCAGGTGCTGATGTCCGGCCTCGATTATGAGCGTGTCGTGCTCTCCGGCATCCAGCTTGGCATCATGCAGGCCTGCCTCGATACCGTCCTGCCCTATGTCCGGGAGCGCAAGCAGTTCGGCAAACCCATCGGCGCCTTCCAGCTCATGCAGGCCAAGGTGGCGGACATGTACATCGCCCTCAACAGCGCCCGTGCCTATGCCTATGCGGTCGCGCGCGCCTGCGATACCGGCCGCACCACCCGCTTCGACGCCGCCGGCGCGATCCTGCTGGCCAGCGAGAATGCCGTGAAGGTGGCGCTGGAGGCTGTGCAGGCGCTCGGCGGCGCCGGCTATACCACCGACTGGCCGGTCGAGCGCTACCTGCGCGATGCCAAGCTGCTCGATATCGGCGCCGGCACCAACGAGATCCGCCGCATGCTCATCGGCCGCGAGCTGGTCGGCGCATGAGCGATACGCTGCTCGACATCCTGCAATATTATGGCGCTGGCGCGGCGGTCATCGCCGCCCTTGTCGTCGCGCTCGATCTGGGCCGCCGCGTCACCGGCTGGGCGTTCGTGCTGTTCGTGACCAGTTCGCTTGCCCTCATCGCCTGGGGTTTCCTCCAGCCGGATAGCGAGGGCATCGGCTGGCAGAATGTCGCGTTGCTCGCGATCAACGCCACCGGCGTCTATCGCTACCTCCTCCGCAAGCGGAAGCCGGCATGAGCAGCTCCCTCCACCGTCATGCCCAATCCGGCGGGGAGATCGCCCGGCTAGGCCCGACTTCGCATGACGGAGCCCGCGCATGACCGCCCCTATCCTCCCCACCGCCATCGATCCGGCGGACGCGGACTTCCTCTCCCGCGCCGCCCAAAACCGCGCGCTGCGCGACCGTCTCCGTGCTGATATCGCCGCCGCATCCCTTGGCGGCGGCGAGCGCGCGCGTGAGCGGCACGTGGCGCGCGGCAAGCTTCTCCCGCGCGAGCGCCTCGCGCAGTTGCTCGATCCCGGCAGCCCGTTTCTGGAGATCGGCCAGCTCGCCGCGCACAATGTCTATGAGGACAATATCCCCGGCGCGGGCCTCATCGCCGGCATCGGCCGCGTTTCCGGCCGGCAGGTAATGATCGCCTGCAACGATGCCACCGTGAAGGGCGGCACTTATTACCCGCTCTCGGTGAAGAAGCATCTGCGCGCGCAGGAGATCGCGCAGGAGAACCGCCTGCCCTGCATCTACCTCGTCGACAGCGGTGGCGCCAACCTGCCCCATCAGGCGGAGGTGTTCCCGGATCGCGATCATTTCGGCCGCATCTTCTTCAACCAGGCCACCATGTCCGCGATGGGCATCGCCCAGATCGCCTGCGTCATGGGCATGTGCACGGCCGGCGGCGCCTATGTGCCGGCCATGGCGGACGAAAGTGTCATCGTGCGCGGGCAAGGCACCATCTTCCTCGCCGGCCCGCCGCTTGTGAAGGCCGCCACCGGCGAGGAGATCAGCGCCGAGGCTCTGGGCGGCGGCGATCTCCACGCCCGCAAGTCCGGCGTCGTCGACCATCTCGCGGACAATGACGCGCACGCGCTCACCATCATCCGTGACATCATCAGCCAGCTCCCTGCCGATCGCGCGCCGGACCTGCCGCTCCTCCCTCCGCGCCCGCCCAGATATGACCCGGAGGAGCTGTACGGCATCATCCCCGAAGATGTCCGCGCGCCCTATGAGGTGCGCGAGGTCATCGCCCGCCTCGTCGACGGCAGCGCATTCCACGAGTTCAAGGCGCTCTACGGCAGCACGCTGGTCTGCGGCTTCGCGCATATCTGGGGCATGCCCGTCGCCATCCTCGCCAACAATGGCGTGCTGTTCAGCGAGAGCGCGCTCAAGGGCGCGCATTTCATCGAGTTGGCCTGCCAGCGCCGCACGCCGCTGCTGTTCCTCCAGAATATCAGCGGCTTCATGGTCGGCGGCAAATATGAGGCGGAGGGCATCGCCAAGCATGGCGCCAAGCTGGTCACCGCCGTCGCCACCGCGCAGGTGCCCAAGATCACCGTATTGATCGGCGGCAGCTTCGGCGCCGGCAATTACGGCATGGCGGGCCGCGCCTACGCCCCGCGCTTCCTGTTCAGTTGGCCGAACAGCCGCATCAGCGTCATGGGCGGCGAGCAGGCCGCCAGCGTCCTCGCCACCGTGAACCGCGAGGCAGAGACATGGACACCCGAGCAGGCCGAGGCGTTCAAGGCCCCGATCCGCGCCAAGTTCGAGGAAGAGGGAGACCCCTGGTACGCCACCGCCCGCCTGTGGGACGACGGCATCATCGACCCCGCGCAGACAAGGGACGTGCTGGGCCTCGCCCTCGCCGCCACCTTGAACGCGCCGATCCCGGAAAAGGCAGCCTTCGGGCTGTTCAGGATGTGAGGGGGAGGAGGGTGGCCGTCATCCCCAACCGTCATGCTGAACTTGTTTCAGCATCCATCCCTCCCAACCGCCGGAACCCCAAGGCCGGGCGCCAGATCAACCCAGTCGGGATTATCCCCCTCGATCAGGTTGATTTTCCACTGCCGATGCCAACGCTTGAGCTGTTTTTCCCGAAGGATAGCGCCTTCCATGGTGTCGAGCAGTTCGTACCGGACGAGGCGGTGAACACCGTAGCGACTGGTAAAGCCGGGTACGACGTCCGTTCGGTGTTGATGCAGGCGTTTGATGAGATCGGAGGTCACGCCGATGTAGAGCGTCCCGTTCCGCTCACTTGCCAGAATATAGACGCAAGGCTGCTTTTCCATCCTGAGCCTGATCCTGCTGCGTCGTGGATGCTGAAACAAGTTCAGCATGACAGTATGGCGGAAAATTCCCCCTCCAAAACATACGCCATGCTGAACTTGTTTCAGCATCCATCTCGCCCAGACGATCAGGTCACGGAGCACGCCCCATGCTGACCTCCCTCCTCATCGCCAACCGGGGCGAGATCGCCTGCCGGATCATCCGTACCGCGCGCGCGCTCGATATCCGCACCATCGCCGTTCACAGCGACGCCGACACCCACGCGCGCCACGTCCGCATGGCCGACGAGGCAGTTCCAATCGGCCCCGCTCCCGCCGCCGAGTCCTATCTCGCCGCAGAGAAGGTCATCGCAGCCGCCAAGGCCACCGGCGCGCAGGCCATTCACCCCGGCTACGGCTTCCTCTCCGAGAACGCCGCCTTCGCCCAGGCCGTCATCGACGCCGGCCTCGTCTGGGTCGGCCCTCCCCCGGCCGCCATCCGCGCCATGGGCCTCAAGGATGCCGCCAAGGCGCTGATGCAGGCCGCCGGCGTGCCCGTCACTCCCGGTTATCTCGGCGCGGACCAGTCGCCGGACCGCCTGCAAGCCGAGGCCGACGCCATCGGCTACCCCGTGCTCATCAAGGCGGTGGCGGGCGGTGGCGGCAAGGGCATGCGCCGCGTCGACGCAGCCGCCGATTTCGCCGATGCCCTCGCCTCCTGCCGGCGAGAGGCCGCCGCCGCCTTCGGCGACGACCGCGTCCTCATCGAAAAATATATCCTCGCCCCCCGCCATATCGAGGTGCAGGTGTTTGGCGACACGCACGGCACTATCGTCCACCTGTTCGAGCGCGATTGCTCGCTCCAGCGCCGCCACCAGAAGGTGATCGAGGAGGCCCCCGCCCCCGGCATGGACCCGGCCACCCGCGCGGCGATCTGCGCCGCCGCCGTCCGCGCCGCGCAGGCGGTCGATTATGTCGGTGCCGGCACCGTCGAGTTCATCGCGGATGCCAGCGGCCCGCTCAGCGCCGAGCGCATCTGGTTCATGGAGATGAACACGCGGCTCCAGGTCGAGCACCCGGTGACCGAGGAGATCACCGGCGTCGATCTCGTCGCGTGGCAGCTCCGCATCGCCAGCGGCGAGCCGCTGCCGCTCCGGCAGGAGGATCTCGCCATCACCGGCCACGCCATCGAGGCGCGGCTCTATGCCGAGGAGCCCGCGCGCGGCTTCCTCCCCAGCACCGGCCGGCTGGATCATCTCGCCCTGCCCGCCGGCGTCCGCGTCGAAACCGGCGTCGAGCAAGGCGATAGCATCTCGCCTTATTACGACCCGATGATCGCTAAGCTGATCGCCCACGCCCCCACGCGCGCGGCCGCCATCGCGCGCCTGGCCGCTGCCTGTGGGGCGGTCGCGTGCCATCCGGTGCGCACCAACGCCTGGTTCCTGCGCCGCCTGCTGCTGGATCCGGCCTTCGCCGCCGGCGCCGTGTCCACCAACCATATCGCCGATCATCTCGACACACTCACCGCCGGGCCGCGCCCCGGCGCCGCTCTGCTCGGCCGTGCCGCCGCAGCGCTCGCAGATCGTCTCGTCCATGGAGCCGCCCGGGCCATGGCGCAGGCGCTGCGCGGCTTCCGCCTCAACGCGCCGCCCGACAGCCGCATCCGGCTGGCCGTTGACGGCGATGTCGTCGAGGCCAGCTTCACCCCCGCACAGGATGCCTCCGCCCCGGACGCTGCCGTATCGCCCTTCCCCACGCCGCCCGGCGAACAGTCGGGTGCGGCTGCGTGCTCCCCTCCCGCGCCGGATGCATCGGCCTCCATCTCCGCGCAGGAAGGCACTCCGCCCCATGGCCCGGCCCACCCCATGCCCTCGCCCTTCGTTGCTGAGGACGACGCCCTCATCGCCTTCGAGCATGGTGCCGCCTTCCGCATCGCGCTGCCCCGCGATGACGGCGCGGGCATCGGCCAGATCGGCGATGGCGCGATACTCGCCCCCATGCCCGGCCGCGTCATCGCCGTCGAGGTGGCGCAGGGCGAGCGCGTGACCAAGGGCCAGCGGCTGCTCACTCTGGAAGCCATGAAGATGGAGCATAGCCTCACCGCCCCGTTTGACGGCACCGTCTCTGCCCTCCACACCGTCCCCGGCGCGCAGGTGCAGGTGGGGGCCGTATTGGCGCGCATCGAACCGGCGGAGCCGATCTGATCGAAAACCTGTCCTACCGGTCGCGATAGATGTTATCAAGATATTGAAATTACGAAACTTTAATTGAACTTCCATTGTCCACACGCACGAACTTCGAGAAGTTCCGAAAGGCCAGGAGGATGACAGCGAAATATTTCAATGCGTTGGCCATCGGCGATCACATCGTTCACCCCGTCCGCCGCACCGTAACCGAGACGGATAACCTGCTCTGGACGGCGATGACGCACAATCCGCAGCCCCTTCACCTCGATATTGAGGCGGCTCGCGCAACGGAATTTGGCCAGATCCTGGTCAACTCCACCTTCACCCTGAGTCTCATGGTCGGCCTCTCGGTGGAGGGGACGACGCTGGGGCCGCTCATCGCCAATCTCGGCTTCGACAAGGTGGTGCTGCCCAAGCCGGTGTTCATCGGCGATACGCTGCGCTGCGAGAGCACCGTCACCGCGTTGCGCGAAAGCAAGTCGCGCCCCAATGCGGGCATCGTCACCTGGGAGCACCGGCTGTTCAACCAGCGCGACGAGATTGTCTGTCGGGGTCTGCGCACCGCCATGCTCAAGCGGCAGCCGGGCGCATGAAGGCGCTGCGCTCGCTGCTGTTCGTCCCCGGCGACCGGCCGGAGCGCTTCGCCAAGGCGGCGGCGAGCGGCGCCGATGCGGTGATCCTCGATCTGGAGGATTCGGTCGTCCCCGCCCGCAAGGCGGATGCGCGCGCGGCCGTGGCGGGCTGGCTGGCAGCGGAGCGCGCGGTGCCCGCCATCGTTCGCGTCAACCCGCTCGGCAGCCCGCATCTCACGGACGACATCGCCGCCCTGCGCGCCGCCGCGCCGGATGCGCTGATGCTCCCCAAGGCCGAGGGGGCCGCCTCCATCGCCGCGCTCGACGCCCTGCTCGGCGCCTTCGATCCGCCGATCATCCCAATCGCCACCGAAACCCCGGCCGCCATCTTCGAGCTGGGCAGCTACCGCACCTGCGCGGATCGTCTCGCTGGCCTCACATGGGGCGCGGAGGATCTGCCCGCCGCCATCGGCGCCACCGCCGCACGCACCGGGGATGGCGGCTATACGCCGCCCTTCGAGACCGTCCGCGCCCTCGCCCTGTTCGCAGCCCATGCCGCCGGCGTCCCCGCCATCGATACGGTTTTCCCCGCCATAACGGACGAAGCCGGCCTCGCCGCCCATGTCGCCCGCGCCCGGCGCGACGGCTTCACCGCCATGCTCGCCATTCACCCCGCGCAGGTGCCCGTCATCAACGCCGGCTTCACCCCCACGCCGGCGGAGCTCGCCCACGCCCGCGCCATCGTGGCCGCCTTCGCCGCCCAACCCGGCGCCGGCGCGCTGGCGCTCGATGGGCGGATGATCGACCGCCCGCACCTGCTGCAAGCCCAGCGCATCCTCGCATTGGCCAAGGGCGCGCGATGACGACGCTCCGTCCATGGCGCCCAGGCGCCTCCACCGGTCCACGTCGTGGGCAGCCAGGACGCGATGCCGGCCGCGCCGTCGCGCAAGCCTCCACCGCCGGGCCCGATGCCGGCGCGCTCGCCCGCGAAGGCCCATGTTCGACCGCCCGCACCTGCTGCAAGTCCAGCGCATCCGGACACCGGCGGGGCTCGGTGATAACGCCCGGTCCATTGGAGCCCAGCGCTTCCATCCGGTTCGTGTCGCCCGCGATCAAAACACGGCCGGGCGATACGAACGCAGGCGTTGCCCCCGAGCATCGGCCCGGCGCCGGGCCAAGGCTGTCCGCCATACGGCCATAGTACTCCTGCGCAGGCAGGCCCTCAGGCCCCAGCCTCGCCCCGCCCCCTCAGGCACGCCCGCTCAGCTAACCGCCGCCACCCCGCGCGGCTGCCCGTCCTCGTCGATCGCGACGAAGGTGATGATCGCTTCCGTCACCTTCGCCACGGCCTCGCCATTGCGCTCGCGCGTCCAGGCTTCCACCGCGATCCGCATGGAGCTGCGCCCCGTGGTCACCAGCCGCGCATAGATGGAAACCTCGTCCCCCACCCGCACCGGCCGCAGGAAGGAGATGCCTTCGATACCCGCCAGCACCGCCCGCCCCCGGCTGTGGCGCGAGGCGAGCGCGCTCGCCGCAAGGTCCATCTGCCCGACCAGCCAGCCGCCGAAGATATCGCCATAGAAATTGGCGTCCGCCGGCATCGCCGTCACCCGGATGGTGGGCTGCTCTTCAGGCAAGGCGGTCATGTCAGGATCGGTGGCCACGCCCGTCCATCACCACGCGACGGCGAGCACTGTCGGTGCCGGAGCGCGGCGCGCCGGTCGCCCCGGCCTTCTCCCGCGCAGCCGCTCCCTTCCGTTCGCGCCAGAGGACTCCCGCCTCAGACATGGATGGCCTGCCCCAGTGCCCGGAGCGCGCTCTCGTGCATCGTCTCACCGAGCGTCGGGTGCGCGTGGACGATCCCGGCGACATCCTCGAGCGTTGCCCCCATCTCCATCAGCGCGACGAACTCGCCCGCCAGCTCGGAAATATGCCGGCCAACCGCCTGGATGCCGACGATCCGTCCGCTCTCCTTCTCCGCGATCGTCCGCACGAAGCCGCCCGCATCGCCCGCGTCCATGCTGAGCGCGCGGCCATTTGCCGCAAACGGCACCTGCCCGGTGACGTGCCGCTCGTCGCCCTGCGCCAGCCCGACGGAGATGATCTCCGGCTCGGTAAAACAGATTGCCGGGATAGCGACCGGATCGAAGCGCCGCCGCGCACCGGCGATGATTTCCGCGACCATGGCCCCTTGCGCGGAGGCGCGGTGCGCCAGCATCGGCTCGCCAGTCACGTCGCCAATCGCCCAGACGTTGCGCGTCGAGGTGGCGCAGCGCTCGTCGATCCGGATAAAGCGGCCGTCCATCTCGATGCCCATGGTCTCCAACCCCCAGCCCTCCGTGTTGGGCGCGCGGCCGATGGTGACAAGGATCTTTTCCGCCGGGATGAGGAAGCGATCAGTCAGCGCCGTCTCGATGGCGAGGCCACGCGACCCCTTGCCCTGCGCACGCGCGCCAAGGTGCAGCTCGACATCATGCGCGTGCAGCCAGTCCACCACCGGCTTGGTCAGCGCGGCGTCATATTGCGGCAGGATCCGCTCCATCGCCTCGACCAGCGCCACCCGCACGCCCAGCTTCGCGAAGGCGATGCCCAGCTCAAGCCCGATATAGCCGGCGCCGACCACGGCAAGGCTCTTGGGCAGCTCGGTCAACGCCAGCGCCTCGGTGGAGGACAGCACATTGCCGCCGAAGGGCAGCGAGGGCAGCTCGACCGGCACCGAGCCGGTCGCGAGCACGACATGTTCAGGCGCGATCTTCACCGGCCCTTCCGGCGTCTCCACCGTGCAGGTCTTGGCATCGGCGAAGCGCGCCCAACCCTGCACCACCGTCACGCGTGCCCGTCGCAGCAGACCGGCGACCCCGCCGCTCAGTCGTTCGACCACACCATCTTTCCAGGCCATGGTGGCGGCGACGTCGATCCGCGGCGGCGCATCGAGCCGGATGCCGAGATGCCCGGCCTCACCGCTTGCCCGCGCTATCTCCTCGTAAAGCCCGGCCACATGAATCAGCGCCTTGCTGGGGATGCAGCCTCGCGTCAGACAGGTCCCGCCCAGCCGCCCGCTCTCGACCAGCACAGTCTCCACCCCGAGTTGCCCAGCGCGGATCGCCGCGACATAACCGCCCGGTCCGCCGCCGATGACGAGCAGCTTCGGGCGCAGTGACTTGCTCATACGCCGGTTCCCATGAAGATGAGCGCAGGATGCTCCAGGCACCGCTTGAGCGCCTGGATGAACAGCGCTGCGTCATAGCCGTCGACGATGCGATGGTCGAAGGACGAGGAGATGTTCATCAGCTTGCGCACGCTGATGAACTGCCCGGCCACCACCGGCCGCTCGACGATACGGTTCGGCCCGATGATCGCCACTTCCGGATGGTTGATGACCGGCGTCGTCGCAATGCCCCCCAGCGGTCCGAGCGAGGTAATGGTGATGGTCGATCCGCCCAATTCCTCCCGCGTGGCGCTGCCATCGCGAGCGGCTTGCGCCAGCCGGGCGATTTCGCGGGCGATCTCCCATGCGTCAAGCGCCTCGGCATGGCGAAGCACCGGCACCATCAGACCACCGGGCGTCTGCGTCGCGATGCCGATATGGACGCCCTCATGCATATGCAGGACGCCCGCCTCATCGTCGTAACGCGCATTGATCTGCGGGAAGTCCGGTAGCACCCGCACCAGCGAGCGGATCAGGAAGGGGAGCAGGGTCAGCTTGGGCCGATCCGTGCCGTTCCTGTCATTCACCGCCGCCCGCAGCGCTTCCAGCTCCGTCACATCGACTTCCTCGACATAGCTGATGTGCGGGATGCGCCGCTTGGCCTCCTGCATCCGCTCGGCAATCTTGCGACGCAGGCCGATGATCGGCGTGTCCTCCACGCCCATGCGTCGCTCGCCGCTACCCGGCACCCGCGCCACGCCCCCAGCATCGATGAATGCGTCGAGATCGGCCGGCAGAATCCGCCCACCCGGTCCAGTGCCCGGCACAAACTGGAGCGGAATGCCCAGTTCATAGGCACGCTTGCGGGTCGCCGGCGCGGCAAAAGGATGCCCGCGGCCGATGGGGCTTTGCGCAACGGCCGCAGCCCCCCGAGCAGGCGCTGTCGGCGGCCCAGCCACTCGCTTGGGAGCTTCTGCGCGGTGCGGAATGGTTTCATTCCCCGGGGCCATCTCCGGCTCCATCGGGCTATCGGTCAGCGCTTCGCTCGTCTCGCCGATATCGTCCTCATCGGCGGGCCCCGTCTTGGGCGTGATCGTCGCGAGGGCAGCCCCGACTTCGCCCGTGTTGCCCTCGCCATCCACCTCCAACTCGACCAGCACCGCGCCCACCGGCACCATTGCGCCGACATCGCCATTGATCGCGACCACCGTGCCATCGACCGGCGAGGTCATTTCAACCGTCGCCTTATCGGTCATCACGTCCGCCAGATTGTCATCCTCACGGATGCGGTCGCCCGGCTTGACGTGCCAGGCGACGATCTCCGCCTCGGCCACGCCCTCGCCCACATCCGGCAGGCGAAAGAGATAACGGCCCATCGGCTCAGTCCTCCATCACGCGGGCAAGTGCCGCAGCGAGCCGGGCCGGTCCCGGCAGATAGTCCATCTCGAAGGCGTGCGGATAGGGCGTATCCCAACCCGCCACCCGCGCAATCGGCGCCTTCAACGCCCAGAAGCAGCGCTCTTGTATCAACGCGGAGAGTTCGGCGCCAAACCCGGCAAAGCGCGTCGCCTCGTGCAGAATGACGCAGCGCCCGGTTTTTCTCACGGACGCCGTGAGTGCCTCAATGTCCAACGGCACGATAGAACGCAGGTCGATCAGTTCCGCATCGACGCCGCTATCCTCGATGCCCGCTTTGGCGACATGCACCATCGTGCCATAGGCCAGCACCGTGGCATCCTTCCCCTCGCGCACGGTCGCCGCCTTGCCGAGCGGCACGCTATAATGCCCTTCCGGCACCTGCGCGGTCGGATCGCTGGCCCATGTCTTGAGCTGTTCATCGTACCGACCGTTGAAGGGGCCATTATAAATGCGCTTGGGCTCCATGAAGATGACCGGATCGTCATCCTCGATGGACGCGATGAGCAGCCCCTTCGCGTCATAAGGGTTGGACGGGATGATCGTCTTGAGTCCGGTCACATGGGCAAACAGTGCCTCGGGCGACTGACTGTGCGTTTGGCCCCCGAAAATGCCGCCGCCATAGGGCGAACGCACCGTGATCGGTGCCGAGAACTCGCCGCCGGAGCGATAGCGCAGGCGTGCCGCCTCGGAAACCAGTTGATCGTAGGCCGGCAGGATATAGTCGACGAACTGGATCTCCGCGACCGGCCGGAGCCCATAGGCACCCATGCCGATGGCACAACCGATAATCCCCCCCTCGGCAATCGGCGTATCGAAGCACCGCGCTAGACCGTGCTTTGCCTGAAGGCCTTCCGTGGCCCGGAACACGCCTCCAAAATAGCCGACATCCTCTCCGAAAACGAGCACGTCGGGGTCACGCGCCAGCATCACGTCGAGCGCGCTGTTGATCGCCTGGATCATCGTCATGCTGCGCGTTTCGCCGACCATAGCTAGACCCCGAGCTCGCGACGTTGTTCGATGAGGCGCCAGTCAGGCGTGGCGAAGACATGCTCGAACATCTCGCGCACCGGCGGCTTGGATTTGCCGAGTGTGCCGATCGCCTCGCCCTGTTTCACGGCTGCGCGCACCGCCTGGTCCAGTTCCTCGGCCAGCGCGACATGCTGCGCCTCATCCCACGCGCCCAGGGTGATGAGATGTTGCTTGAGTCGCTCAATGGGATCACCGAGCGGAAAGCGGCTGGCCTCGTCACTCGGGCGATATTTGGTCGGGTCATCGGAAGTCGAGTGGCCTGCAACGCGGTAGGTCACAAACTCGATGAGTGTCGGTCCCAAATTGGCCCGCGCCCGTTCCACCGCCCATTGTGTTGCTGCCCAGATGGCGAGGAAATCATTGCCGTCCACCCTTAGCCCGGGCAGGCCGAAACCGATAGCGCGCGAAGCCAGCGGCGCCTCCTGTGCGCCGGCAAAGCCTGAGAAACTAGAAATCGCCCACTGGTTGTTGGTGATGCAGAGCAGCACCGGCGCGCGATAGACAGAGGCAAAGGTCAGCGCTTCGTGGAAATCCCCCTCCGCCGTGGTGCCATCCCCTACATAGGCGAGAGCCAAACTCTCATCGCCTTTATAGGCCGAGGCCATGGCCCAACCCACAGCATGGCTCATCCGGCTGCCGAGATTGCCGGAGAGCGAATAGAAACCATAGGCCCGCGCCGAATAGAGGATGGGCAACTGGCGCCCTTCCAAGGGATCCGCTTCGTTGGAGAAGATCTGGTTGACCAGGTCGATCAGCGGATAGTTTCGCGCCATCAGCCAACCAAGCACGCGATAAGTGGGAAAACACATGTCACCCGTGCCAAGCAGCAGCGATTGCGCGACGGGGATCGCCTCCTCCCCGGCAGACTTCATATAGAAGCTGGTCTTGCCTTGCCGATGCGCCCTGAACAGCCTGTCATCGAAGGTTCGGGTCAGCATCATTGCGCGCAGGCCACGCCGTAACATGTCGGGAGCGATGCGCGGTGCCCAGGGACCGACGGCGCGATCATCGTCATCGAGCACTCGGACGAAGCGATAGGGCATATCGCGCATCTCCAGCCCCGGGGTGTCGCTCACCGGACGGCGAACGACGCCCGCCGGTTCAAGGTGAAGATGAGAGAAGTCAGGCACCTGTCCGGGCCGTGCCTGAGGCTCGGGAATATGCAGCGAGAAGGATCGGTCGTTGCGCATCGGGCCACCTCTCCGAAGTGGTTTATCTTTCCCCGATTGTCTCACGACCGGCGTGAAACATTGTTGCTTTCTGTCCCTCGCACACCGATAATCCCAGAAGATGGTTCCCCAGAGAGGGCCGATCTTGGAACGATATTCTCTCGATTCGTTCGACCGCAAGATTCTAGCGGGGATACAGGCGGATCCTGCGATCACGGTCGGCACGCTGGCCGAGCAGGTCGGCCTGTCGCAGACACCCTGCTGGCGTCGCCTTAAGGCGCTGGAGCGGGAGGGCTATATCGCCCGCCGCGCGGTGGTGCTGGACGCCCACAGGCTGGGCTTTACGGTCGATGTCTTTGCCCATGTCCGCCTTGCGCGTCATGACGAGGAAACGTTGAACGCATTCGAGGACGAGGTGCGCGGACATCCCCAGGTTGTCGAGTGCTTCTCGATGACCGGAGAAAGCGACTACTTAATGCGTATCGTAGGTCGCAGCATCGAGGAATATGAGCAGTTCCTCAAGAAGGTCCTGCTTCACTTGCCCGGCGTTGCCGCAGTCAACTCCAGCTTTTCGCTCAAGACAGTGAAAATGACGACCGATCTCCCGATCGAGGAGAAGTGACACTTTCTTGGTCGATCGTCTGCACGGTATCACGTGAACGCTCAAACATGCTCCGGTTTGCCTTTGCGCTTACTATGAGCCAGCTCCTCAAGCTGTTCCTCACTCATTGATCCGTACATCTGACGGGAAGCACCCTTCAGGTCGCTCTCCTCCGTCTCGCCGCGCTTGGCGGATAAAGCGGCTCCTGCCGCCTTCTGCTGAGCCCTGGATTTAGCTGGCATCCTCTGTCTCCCAGACCCGAGGCACCTGGCCGAGGTACGCCCGTCGGTCAGGTCGCCACAGTTTTAGATGAACGGATAGGACACACCCCAATACCCATATACCTGCCGATTATAGACGTCGTCGTAGGCCTTGTCTTCCTGGGTTCCATAGCGCGGCGCCTGCTCAAGGCGCTGCTTGTCAATATCGACTACATAGCCACCACGCTCGACATCGTATGATAACTTCTCCCAAGGAATGGGATAATAATCACTTCCGATACCGAACAGGCCGCCAAACTGCAGCACTGCATATTCCGCCTTGCCGCTGCGCTTGTCGACCATGAAGCTTTTCACCGATCCCAGTCGATCGCCGTCGGTGCTGTACACGACCGTCCCATCGACCTTGTCCGACGAAATCAGCCGGTGGCTTTCTTCCATTATAGGTCGCTCGGCCATCGCCTTTTCCTCTCTTCAAGAATGCCGGCCGCCCGGCGAGTGACGCCCGGATGCAACGGGCTTCTCCGCATCGCAGTCGGGACTCACCGGAATGAACGGCCGAAAAGAATAGGCGTTCCGACCCGCAGTATGGCTGGTCGCGGTCTCGCCACGACATGCCGCAGATCAGTGTCGGTTCAGTCCCACCATATCGGCAGGCCGTACCACGCGGTCGAATGTCACTTCGTCAACCAGCCCCAGTTCCAGACCAGCCTGCTTCAGCGTTAGCCCCTCCGCATGGGCGTGCTTGGCGATCTTCGCTGCGTTGTCGTAGCCGATATGAGGCGCCAGCGCCGTCACCAGCATCAATGAGCGGTCGACTAATTCGGCAATCCGCGTCTCGTTGGCAGTGAGCCCCGCTACGCAACGCTCGCCGAAGCTCACCATGGCGACCGCGAGCAGATCGATCGACCGCAACACCGCCGCGCCGAACATCGGCTTGAACACGTTCAGTTCAAGATGGCCCTGCAGGCCGCCGATCGTCACCGCTTGATGGTTACCGATCACCTGCGCAGCGACCATGGTCAGCATCTCACACTGAGTGGGGTTGACCTTGCCCGGCATGATCGAGCTCCCAGGCTCGTTAGCCGGAAGGTCTAGTTCGCCCAACCCTGAACGTGGCCCGCTGCCCAGCAGGCGGATATCATTGGCGATCTTGGTGAGCGCCACTGCCAGTGTCGCCAACGTCGCGGAAACCTGCACCAAGGGATCGTTGGAAGCCAGCGCCTCGAATTTGTTGGGGGCGCTGCGGAACGGCAAGCCGGTAAGTGCAGCAATCTCCTCGGCCACCGCCTCGGCGAAACCCTCGGGCGCGTTAAGGCCGGTGCCGACCGCAGTACCTCCCTGCGCCAACGGCAACATCTCCTGCGTCACCGCGTGAGCGATGCGTGCACGAGCATTGGCGAGCTGCTGCGCATAACCGGAAAACTCCTGCCCCAGCGTCAGCGGGGTAGCATCTTGTAAATGGGTGCGTCCAATCTTGACGATACCCACCCAGGCCTTTGCCTTTGCGTCGATTAGCGCATGCAGCGTATCGAGCGCAGGGAGCAGATCCCCGGTCACGGCGCGCGCGACGGCAATGTGCAGCGCGGTGGGAAAGCTGTCGTTCGACGACTGGCCCATATTGACATGATCGTTGGGGTGCACCGGGGTCTTGCCGCCCCGCGTACCTACCAGCACCTCATTGGCTCGGCCGGCGATCACCTCGTTCACATTCATGTTGCTCTGGGTGCCGCTACCGGTCTGCCAGATCACCAATGGAAATTGTTCATCAAGTTGCCCCGCCGCTACCTCAGCCGCGGCGTCCTCAATGGCATCGGCCAGATGCGGATCGAGCCCATGCGCCCGGTTGGTGCGTGCGGCCGCGCGCTTGACGATCGCCAGCGCGTGGATGATGCCGATCGGCATCCGCTCCATCGCGCCGAACGGGAAGTTCTCCACGCTCCGCTGGGTCTGCGCACCCCAATAGGCATCGGCCGGTACGGCGATGCTGCCGATGCTGTCGGTCTCACTGCGGGTTGCGCTCATGCCCCTGTGTCCTCATGCATGTCGATCCCCGAAGGTGGGAGGAAACGCGCGACAGTGCAAGGCACTTGGCTCCAAGGGCCAGCGTTACCCCATTGCCCTTCCCTAGGCGAGTTGCTCTACCTTCACCCGCTCTGCGTCCCCCGCACGCGCAACATCGATGGTACGAATCTGCCCGTGGTGCAGCCCATAAATCACGAAGACCCGCACGGCCACAGCCTCGCCTTGCTTCAGCGGCGCCACCACGAAATCGGGCGCATCCGTCTGGGCAACGAAAGTGCAGGTGCAGTCCACTGCGATGCCATTATCATCGATCATCAGCGCGTGGACAGCAAGATGCTCGCGCACTGACTGGAACATCTCCTCGTAGAAGGAGCGGATCACTTCTCGTCCCGCCAGCGGCGGCAGGGAGGGAAGCCGCAACGTGCAATCCTCGATATAATAACGGGCCGCTCGCGCGATATCGCCGTCGCTGAACGCAGCCGCGTAAGCATGATAGGCGGCACGGCCGCCGGCATGGCCAGAGAGCATCGGCGCCTTAGTGACGCCCTGCTCCGCCGGCCAGTTCATCGAGCAAAGCTCACGGATCAACCCCTGCTCATCCAGTTCATAGGTCACGAAGAAACGGACCGTGAGGATGTCTCCTGGCATCAATGCGCCGAAGGGGAAGTCCGGTCGCGGTGCATGGCAGATGAAATCCATGTCGGCATCGACGAACAGCCGGCTCTCCTGCTGCATCACCCGACGAGGCCGTACGATCTCGCGCACGCCGTCATGGGCCCAATCGAGGAAGGCGAGCAGTTCGTCACGCCCGCGACTGGTCCGCGTTGTCCCATGCATCACACAGTCCGGCGCGAACCACTGCTCGACCAGCGCAGCGTCGTCACCCTCGTTAACAGCCTCGACATAGGCCTCGTAGTCCATGACCGCCGTGTCTCCCCGAGCACCGCCGTTAGGGCGCGCTGACCCGCTCCTGCGCAATTCGATCAGCATTGCGCGCCATGGTGAGAAGCAGCCGGTCGAGCGTCGCCATCTCTTCGGGCGTCAATCCCTCCATCACTGCATCGAAGAACGCCCGCCGATGGAGATGCACCCGGTCGAACACCGCCTCCCCTGCCGGTGTGAGGGTGAGCAGACTGCTCTTGCGGTTGCGCGGGTTGTGGGCACGACTGAGATAGCCCCCCGCTTCGAGCGAGCGCACCGCCCGGCTCACCTCTGCGCGGTCAACCAGCGCCGCCCCAGATACCTCGCTCGCGCTCTTGGGCCCCATGACCGCGATGTGGGCCAGTACGCGCCATTCGGCCAACGACATGCCGGCCCGGTCGCGAACCTGCTGCACGGAAAGCCGATCAAACATTTTCCCCAGCATCAGGACCCGGTAGGGCAGGTGCCGCGCGTCAAAGATGCGCCACGCCTCCTCGAGCGGCCCGCGATCCTGAACCGCCTCAGGAATCATTACCTGGTCCGAACTCCCATCCTCTGCCGGCGCCATGGCCCTCTCCCTTTTTTTGGTATCTTTGGTAACGAAGCCTTACAGGGCGACGCTCACTGCCTTCAACTCTGTATAAGCCTCGATACCCGCCTTGCCGTTCTCGCGGCCCCAGCCCGACGCCTTGAAGCCGCCGAGCGGCAGTGCCGGATCGACCCCGCCTGACCCGTTTATGCGAATCGTGCCAGCCTTGAGCCGCCGCGCCAGTCGATGCGCAGTGCTGATATTCTGCGTGTAAATGGAAGCGGACAAGCCGAACTCCGTCTCGTTACCGCGTCCGGCCAACTCATCGATAGCCGCATCGTCGCTAAAACGCATGGCACACAGCACCGGGCCGAAAATCTCTTCCTTGCGCACGCGCATGTCGGGCTTGGTATCGAGCAGCACAGTGGGTTGCACGAAAAATCCGCCGTCATACCCCTCGCCGGCCAGCGCTTCCCCGCCGACCAGCACACTGGCCCCTTCCTCGCGACCGGAAGCGATATAGCCGGTGACCCGCTCAAGTTGCGTCGCGCTGACCAGCGGTCCGATCATGGTATCGGCCGCCAGCGTCTGGCCCACCTTCATGCCCCGAGCCATATTGACGACGCCCTCCAGCACCGCGTCAGCCACCTTCTCATGGACGAACAGGCGCGATCCCGCCGCGCAGACCTGCCCGGCGTTGAAGAAGATGCCCATCGCCGCCGCCGGGATCGCCTTGGAGAGATCGGCATCGGCAAAGATATAGGTTGGCGACTTTCCGCCCAGCTCTAACTGCACGCGCTTGAAATTGGACTTGGAGGCCTCGATGATCGCTTTGCCAGTCACGGTCGATCCGGTGAAGGCCACCTTGTCGACATCGCGATGCGCCGCCAGCGCCGCGCCAGCCGTGCGGCCGAAACCGGTGATGATGTTGACGACACCTTCGGGAATGCCCGCTTCCAACACCAGCTCGCCAAGCCGCAGCGTGCTGAGCGGTGTCTGCTCGGCGGGTTTCAGCACCACCGTGCAGCCCGCTGCCAGCGCCGGCGCGAGCTTGCCCACGGCCATAACCAGCGGGAAATTCCACGGCACGATTTGCGCGCACACGCCGACCGGTTCGCGCAGCACATAACTGAGCCACTCGCCCGGCGCGCTGATCTCGGCCGTCTCGCCCATGATCTTGCTCGCCCAACCAGCATTGTAGCGCAACTGGCCGATCGCACCCGCTACGTCGATCATGCGGGAAAACTGGATGGGCCGGCCCACGTCCAGCGTCTCCAACAGCGCCAGTTCCTCAGCATTCGCCTCAATCAGATCGGCCAGTTTAAGCAGCAGCCGCGTGCGCTCGTCAGGCTTCACCTTGGCCCAGGGTCCCTCGAACGCTGCCCGGGCCGCCGCCACCGCGCGATCGACATCAACCTCGCCCGCGCTGGCGACCTTGGCAATGAGTTTGCCGGTCGAAGGATTGAGCGTTTCAAACGTCTCACCGGAGGCAGCCGCTACCCAACCGCCGCCGATCAACATCTTCGCAGGTGTGCTCGCATAACGAAGCTGCAATTGCTCGAGCAGCCCCGAATTATAGGGTGCGTTCATGGCTGGGGCGTCCTTTTCGTCGACACAACCGCCCATGGCCGGTCGAGACTTGTTGAATCATCACGATCCTCCCAATAACAGCAGGGGGGAACACTCGCTAGCGGGAGAACGCTTGCCAGCCATGGGAGAGGTCGTCTGTCCAGCGCAACATATGATTATGTGATCGTCGGGGCGGGTTCGGCGGGCGCCGTCCTCGCCGCGCGGCTGAGTGAGGATCCCGCGACCCGGGTGCTTCTGCTGGAGGCAGGCGGCGGCGCGGATAGCTGGCTCATCCGCATGCCGCTCGGCTTCCTCAAGGCGCTGCGCCGCCCGGAGATCACCTGGCCCTATTGGACCGAACCCGAACCCCACATGAACAACCGTCAGCTCATCCTGCCGCGCGGCCGGCTGCTGGGCGGCTCCAGCTCTATCAACGGCATGGTGTTCATGCGCGGGCATAGTTCGGATTTCGACCGTTGGGCGCAGATGGGCTGTACGGGCTGGAGCTATGCCGATGTGCTCCCCTATTTCCGCAAGATGGAGAATAGCTGGCGCGGCGCGTCGGATCTTCATGGTGGCGACGGGCCGCTCAGCGTCAGCCCCAACGCCACCAGATGGCTGCTGCACGACGAGTTAATGGCCGCCGCCCAGGCCGCTGGCTATCCGCTCACGGACGACATCCATGAAGGCGATGAGGAAGGCGTCGGCAAAGTCGAGCTGACCATCGACCGACATGGCCGCCGCGCTTCCACCTATGAAGCCTATCTCAAACCCGCAATGCGCCGGCCTAACCTAACCGTCGTTACCGGCGCCCTCACCCGGCGTGTCCTGACAGTGGGCAAGCGCGCCACAGGCGTCGAATATCGCCGCGAGGGCCAGCTCGTCGTCGCCCGCGCCCGCGAGGTCATCCTCTCTGGCGGCACCTATAACAGCCCGCAAATCCTCATGCTCTCCGGCATCGGGCCCGCCGAACATATCCGCGACATGGGGATCGATGTGGTGCATGATCTGCCCGGCGTCGGCCAGAATCTCTCCGAGCATCCGCGCGTGCCGGTCCTCTTCGAGGCGACCAAGCCGATCACCTTCGTCAACCAGCTGCGTTTCGACCGCGCGACGAAGAATGTCGTCCAATGGTATCTGCTGGGCACCGGCCCGTTCGCGCGGCAGGTCAACAGCGCCAATCCCGTTCTGCGCACCGACCCGCGCCTTGCACAGCCCGATATCCAGCTCTGGTGTAATCCGGTGACGCTCGACGCGCACCTGTGGTTCCCCGGCATCAGGAAGGCGCCACAGCACAAGCTGACCGCCGACGTCATCCTGCTCCACCCGGAGAGCCGCGGAAAAGTCTTCCTCAAAAGCCCGAAGGCGGAGGATCATGTCGGCATCTTCCTCAATCTGTTCAGCGCGCCCGCCGATTTCGTTACCGCCCGCGCCGGCATCCGCATCGCGCGCAAAATCTACCGCACCTCGCCGCAAGCCGAGATCACCGGCGACGAACTCTCTCCCGGCGAGCAGGCGCAGAGCGATGCCGCGCTGGACGAGCATGTCCGTGCAACTGCCGGCACCACCCAGCATCCGCTCGGTACCTGCCGCATGGGGGCCGGGCCGATGGCGGTGGTCGATCCGCAGTTGCGCGTCATCGGCATGGAGGGACTGCGCGTAATCGATGCCTCGGTGATGCCCGATGAAACCGGCGGCAACATCAACGCGCCGACCATTATGATCGCAGAGCGCGCGGCGGACCTCATCCGAGGCCGCCTGCTCCCAGCCGACGACCTGCCTCCGCGCCCGACCGAAAACCGGGAGAAGGCCGCATGACCCGCGAAGATTTTGAACGCTATATCGACTCTTTCAACCGCGACGACTTTGAAGGTTTTTCGAGCTTCTACGCAGACGATGTTGATTTCAACCTGGGCGACCGCAAGCGCATCATCGGACGGCAGAATATCGTGAATTTCTATCGCGGGGTGAAGGCTCATATTCATGAGGATCTGCGGATCATCGACCTGATCCTCGGCTCAACCGGCGCGGGCCTGCACGTCTACACCAAGTTCACCACCATCAAGGACTGGCCGGATTTCGAGCTGTGGCCCACCAAGGCCGGCGACGTGCGCGAGATTGAGAGCATCATCCTCTACACCATCACCGACAATCGCTTCACCCACATCAAGTCCGCCCGCTTCAAGGAATATTGAGCCGTGACCTCGCGCAACCCGGATTTTATCGTCATCGGCTCAGGCTCCTCGGGCGCGGTCATCGCCGCGCGCCTCTCGGAAGACCCCAACGCCAGGATATTGGTGCTGGAGGCCGGTCGGCGCGAGCGCAGCATCCGGCTCGCCATGCCCATCCTCTTCCCCTTCATCATGGCCGATCCCAAATTCAATTGGAGCTATCTCGGCGAGCCCGAGCCATTCGCGAATGGCCGGCAGATCCGCCAGCCTCGCGGCAAGGCGCTGGGCGGCTCCTCCATGATCAACGGCATGCTCTATGCGCGCGGCCACGCGCGCGATTATGATGAGTGGCGCCAGCTCGGCAATGAAGGCTGGAGTTACGAGGATGTGCTCCCCTATTTCAAAAAGTCCGAAAATCACTGGGGCGAAGCCGACCACTGGCATGGCAAGGGCGGCCCGCTGAGCATCAAGCAGCAGCCCAGGGACACCGACCTCTACCGCCGCTTCATCGAAGCCGTCTGCAAGCTCGGTTATGAGGAGCGCGACAGTTTTCACCGCGCCGAACAGGAAGGCTGGGGGCCGCCACCGCTTTGCATCCATGAGGGCAGCCGCGCCAGCACCGCCGCGCGCTTCCTCATCCCCGCCATGAGCCGCGCCAATCTCACCGTGGAGACGGGCGCGCTCGTCACCCGGATCGAGATTGAAAAGGGCCGCGCCGTCGCGGTCCATTATCGTGACCGCGAAGGTCGCGATCAGCGGGTCGTCGCCAATCAGGAAATCATCGTTTCGGGCGGCGCCTACAACTCCCCGCAATTACTGCAATTGTCCGGTGTCGGCCCGGCCGATGAGTTGCGCGCGCTGGGCATCGAGCCGGTGCATCACCTCCCCGGCGTCGGCGCGAACCTGCAGGATCATCCCTCCGTCGCCATGGTGCTGCGCGCCGACCGCGCGGTGACGCTGACCAACGCACTTCGCCTGGACCGCGCCGCACTGTCCGCCCTTCATTGGCTGCTCAATCGCGGCGGCATGATTGCGGACATGCCCGTCACCGCCAATGGCTTCATCAAGACCCGCCCCGAGCTGGAGCGGCCGGATGCGCAATGCCTGTTTCAGCCGACGATGATTGGTGCGCACACTTGGGCCCCCGGCTGGCGCAAGCCCAAGGATGATGTCGTTGCCATGGCCTGTGTGCTGCTTCGACCGGAAGGACGCGGATGGGTCAAGCTGCGCTCGGCGGACCCCAGCGACAAGCCGCGCATTCTCTCCAACGTGCTGTCCACGGAGAATGACCGTGCCTTCTTCCGCCGCCTCATCCCCCAGCTCCGCGAGATTTTCGCCACCGAGCCCCTCGCTGGCGTGCTCGGCGCAGAAGTCATGCCGGGCGCGGACGTACAGACGCCCGACCAGATCGACACCTGGGTGCGGACCGCCTGCAACACCGCGCTTCACCCGGTCGGCACCTGCGCGATGGGTAAGGACGCTATGTCCGTGGTCGATCCGCGCCTGCGTGTCCACGGCCTTGCGGGCCTTCGCGTCGCCGATGCCGCGATCATGCCGCGCATCTGCGGCGGCAACACCAATGCCGCCTGCATCATGATCGGCGAAAAGGCCGCCGACATGATCAAGCAGGATAATGGGTTGGCCATGGCGTAACAGCGTCCGATTCCGCCAATGGCCCTTAAGTGTTCCTGCGAAAGCAGGAACCCGAGGCGGCAGGCCCGAACGGCAGGCTCATCCTCGCCGCCCCAGCCACAGTTGCCTTTATCCCGGTGTAGCCTGTTTCATCAGCACCAGCCCGCCGACGATCAGCATCGCCGCTGCGATCCGCATCGCGCCAGCTTGCTCCCCGAGCACCAGCCAGCCAACCAGGAACGCCCCCACCGCGCCGATCCCGGTCCACACCATATAGGCGGTACCCAGCGGCAATGACTTCATGGCAAGCGACAGCAACCAGAAGCTGGCCAGCATCGCGACAAGCATGACAACGGTGGGGCCGGGCCGAGTGAACCCTTCTGACTGTTTCATGGCTGAGGCCCAGATGACCTCGAGCAAGCCCGCGACACCTAAGATGATCCAGGCCATAGCGGCCCTCCTTTCGAAAGAGCCGGGCCGTCCCGGATTCGCTGCCCACAGGGGTGAGGTCGTCCTCGCACTCTCAGATAAGGTGCTGACTACGCCAGTCAATATCGCGGACGCCAGGCAACATCCACATATCCTTGTTGATTCACCATCATCACCATGATTGAGTGCCCGATAATCAGCCCCGGCCGCACCGGGCGCCCGGGGGGAATGCTGCTCATGAACCGATTCGATGTGGAAGCCTTTATCGACCGCACACGCCTCGGCCGGACGCAATTGACTGCGCTGTTCGTCTGCATCCTCATTTGTTTCATCGATGGCTTCGATATCTTCATGATCGGCAAGATCGCGCCGGCCATTGCGGAGGGCTTCGGCGAACCGACGCGGGCCATGACCCCGGTGTTCGTCGCCCAGCAGATCGGCCTGGCGGTCGGCGCCTTCGCCATCTCGCCGCTGGCCGATCGCTTCGGGCGGCGCAGCATGCTGATCTTTGCCTGCCTCACCTTCGGGGCAGTCACGCTCGCCAGCATCTATGTCCACTCACTCACCCAGTTGGCGATCATGCGCGGCATTGCGGGCGTCTTCATGGCCGCAGGGCTGCCAATGGCGATGGCCCTCATCTCCGAACTCACCCCGCGCCACCGCCGCTCTACCATGGTCGCGATCGCGCTCGCCGGCTATTCCACCGGGAGCGCGGCTTCCGGCGCCGTCGCGGCGTGGCTTCTCGACATTTACGGCTGGCAAAGCGGCTTCTGGATCGGCGGGCTGGTGCCGCTGCTCTGCGTGCCATTGCTCGTCCTTTTCGTACCCGAATCCCTCAAATTCCGTGCCGAACGCAACCCGGCCGACCCACGCATCCCCCGCACCATCCGCCGGCTCGACCGCAATGTTCAGCTACGCGGCGACGAGCAGTTCATGCTCAACGTCCAGCAGTCCACCGCCCGCAAAGCCAAGCTGCTCGATGTGTTCTCGGAAGGTCGCGCATGGATGACTGGCCTGATCTGGGCCGCCTGCGCACTCAGCATGACCAATATTGCGCTCATGGGCGCGTGGCTGCCCAGCTTTTTCCAGGAGATGGCCGGCATCCCCATCCAGCAATTCGCCGTGGTGGCAATGATCGGCTATCTCGGCGGTGTCGGAGGCACGCTGTGCATCGGCTGGTTGATGGACCGCTTCCGCCCGGCCCTGCTGCTCGCGCTCTTCTATATGGCAGTCGCTGTCTTCCTAAACGCGCTGGCTTGGGTGCCTTTCCACACGGGCGCTTTCATCCTCGTCGCCATTCTATGGAGCTTCTTCCAAACCGGCGGGCAGGGAGGCCTTAATACCATGATTACCCTCGTTTATCCGCCACGCATGCGCAGCACTGCGCTCGGCTGGGCGGGTGGGGCCGGCCGCATCGGCGGCATCATCGCTCCTATGGCGGGCACGTTCGCCCTCGGCCACCATCTCTCACTCCAGTGGACGCTGGCGCTGGCAGCCATCCTGCCGCTGCTCGTCGCGCTGCTTATGCTGGTCTTCGCGCTCGGCCGCCACGACGAGCGACTGACCAAGGCGCAACTCGCGACGGCTTGATACGGCGATCAGGCTTCTGCCAAACTCATCCGATATTGCCCGCTTTGCAGCGTCTCCTCCGGTACCCATGTACCGTGAAAAGTCGAGCGCACGCGCATTGGCAGCTTAAGCAGCGCCACCGGCCCCGCCGCTAGTTTCTGCGCATCGAGAATGGCAAGGTCGCTGCGCATCTGCGCGACGCGCGAGACCAGCACCAGCAGCCAGCCATCGCCCTCCGGAGCGCCCGGCGTGCGCGGCACGAACTGGGCTTCCTGCACGCCATCGCCCTCACCGGGCCGCCACAGGTCCATCGCGCCGGTCTCAATGTCCACCCGGCCGATCCCGCTCGATCCGTCCATGGAGCGCGCTATCACATAGCCATAGCGATATGGTCTTCCCTGATAGCGATCGTCCGTCCGCGGCATCTCGCATGGCTGGCTAAGTAACCGCCGGCTCGAAAAGCCATTGTCATTGCTGGCTAGGTCGAAGGTCATACGCGTGAGGAAGGGCGGCACGGGCGCCGTCTCGTCGCCCTGCGGGGTCGTGAAGAAGGGGAAGCAGTTACCGTCATAATAGCACAGGTCGAGGTGAATTTTGCTGCCCTCGCGGTGCGCATTCATCATATGGCCCGCGCTGCCCGCCGGCCCCTTGAACCAACGGATCTCGCCCGCCTTGCCGTAGCGCGGTACTAACGCGACATGCACCTGCTCGTCAGGATGCCACTGATAGTAGGGCCCGCCCGCCTTCACCACATTGAGATCGGTGATGAGAGGAAAGAAGGGCACCACGATCCACTCGTCGGTGATCGCGAAATCATGGACACAGGCCGCATAGGGCATTTTGAACCAGATTTCGTTGATGAGCTGCCGGTCCGGCCCGAACAGATAGAAAGCGAAATCGAGGCTGGCGTCGCCTTTGGCCTGATAGGAGAAGGCGAGGAGTTCGTTGGTGATCGGGTCGACCTTGGGATGCGCGGTAAATGTCTCCGCCGTGATCAGCCCATCGAAATCCACCCGGCCGATCGTCTCCAGCGTCTCGGGGTCAATCTCATAGGGCAGATCGTCCTCCTTGAGCGAATAGAGATGCCCGGCATGAAACATCGCCGTGGTGTTGGCGGTGCCAAGATGCACGTCCCGCACACTCGGATCGACCGTATAGCGATTACGATAGCGGCCGAAGAGCCCCCGGCGCGCTTCCCTCTGCCGCTTGTAGCGCTCCGTCTCTACCCACTTCACGACATAATCCACCTGATTGTCTTTGAAGCGGAACATGTGGATCTGCCCCTCGCCATCGATGAAGATGTCGTCGGTCCGGCCGGAGGGATATTGCCGGTCGGCGCCAACGCGATAGAGCGCGCCTTCCAGCCCATCAGGGATGGCGCCGCTGATCAGTTCCAGCCCGCGCAATTCGGCCTGTGCGCGCATGGGTTCGCCCCAACCGGTATAAAGCTCGACTTCGGGAAAGCGGACAGGTTCGACCATGATGTTGCTCCGGCGAAATGGGTGGGGGCAGATTTCAGCCGGCCGCGATGAAATCCGCAATGTGGCGCTCAAGGTCACTGCCCGGCGCGCCGATCTCCAGCACGGGCGAGAGGTGATTATGCCCCGCCAGCCAGTGCAGCCGCGGGAAGGCCTTGTGCGCGGCAGCATAGTCCATCGCGAGCGTGGCAGCCTGCAGGTGAAAATCCTGCGGATCGAATTCAGAGACGGCGACAAGCAGCGGCACCTCACTCGCCACCAGCCCCGCCATTGTCGAGGTCGCGGGATAGGCGGCGGCATCGGCGCCATAATAGGCTTGTTGGAACTGGTTGGGCGTCGCGCTCGCCACATCATAAATGCCCGAAATGAGCAAAGCGCCCGCCACGCGCGGCGAAAGGCGCACGACCGCCTCCGCGACATGAACCGCGCCCGCTGACTGGCCCATGACGAAGATCCGTTCCGGATCGCCGCCATAGTCGGCGACATTGTCGCGCAGCCAAGCGACCGCGCTGGCGACATCCTCGCCGCCCGCCGGCCATGTGTGCTCCGGCGCCAGCCGATAGGTCATCGTCACGCCGACGATGCCGCTGCCCACGGCAAACCCCCCAATATTGTCATAAAAGGGCGAGCCCTCCGTCGTCTTGTCCCCCATCACAAAACCGCCACCATGGACGAACAGCAGCACCGGCGCGTCCTTGAGGCCGTCGCGCGTGAAAATATCCAGACGATGGCGCTCGTCGGGGCCATAGCGGTGATCGCGCGTCACCTTGGCGCCCGCCGGCAGGCCCGGCTGGAGCGCGCGGAACAGCGCCTGCGTGCCGCCCAGCATGTCAGGCGTCAGTTCGGTTCCAAAATCCCTGATCGTCGCTCGCATTTCCGGTTTCATGCTTCACTCACTTTCAGAACGGGCTTGATGACGGTGCCGGCCTCGCAATCGCGAAAGGCTTGTGCGATGTCCTTGAAGTGATAGGCGCTGATCAGGCGGTCGAACGGGAAGCGTCCCTGTCGCCAATAGTCGATCAGCATCGGCAAGAAGATGCGTGGATTGGCGTCCCCGCCCAATATGCCGCGCAATTGGCGCCCACCCGCCAGCATGGGGAACATCGCCGGCGCCCACTCGCCGCGCGGCGCGGCCACGAAACCGGCCGTACCGTTCATGGCGAGGCACTCCAGCGCCACTGTATGCACGGCCGGCACCGTCGTGGTGTTGAAGCTGAAGGTCACGCCCCGCCCCGTCACCGCGCGGATTGCCCCGGCCACATCGGGCTCGTCGGCAGCGATTGCGTCCGTTGCCCCCAGCTCCATCGCAAGACCGAGCCGCGCACGGTTGAGATCGACCGCCACAATATGCTTCGCGCCGACCAGCCGCGCCGCCATCACCGCCGAGAGGCCAACGCCGCCGACTCCGAGCACCGCGATGCTATCACCCGCCTGTACCTTGAGCGCCTCGATTACCGCGCCCGCGCCGGTGATGACCCCGCAGCCGAGCGGCGCAAGCAGTTCCAGCGGCACGTCCTTGTCCACCTTCACCGCCGTCCGTTCCGGGACGATAGCATGGGTCGCGAAGGAGGACTGGCCGAAGAAATGCGAGTGGACGCGCTCGTTCCCACAGGCGATCGCCGTCGATCCGTCGAGCCGCTGCCCGCCAAAACTCATCGGCATGGCGAGGTCGCAATAGGTCGGCCGCCCCGCCAGGCAACTCGGGCAGGCGCCGCAGGAACTACCCGAGAGGATGACATGATCGCCCACCACGAAACCACGAACGCCCGGCCCCACCGCCTCGACTACGCCGGCGCCCTCATGGCCGAGCACAATTGGCTGCGGGGCATGGCGGCCGGGGTGCTCATGCAGATCGGTATGGCAGACGCCGACGGCGACGATCCTTACCCGCATCTCGCCGGCGCGCGGTTCCTCCAACTCCACCTGCTCGAGGCGCGGCTCAGCAAGACCCGGCCGGCTGACGGCGGCGGTGATCCGCATCACGGCTTGCCCGCCGCCGGCGGCGCACTGTGCGATGGCTTGGCCGTTAGCTTCACCTCGCCCTTCCACGGCACCTGATCGGCCGCCGTCCACGCATTCACTTTAAGCGACTGGAAGCGCCACGGCCCTTCCTTGTTGGTCACATGGTCGATCCGCGTACCGATGCCAAAGATGAAATTGGTGTGATAATCGGTCTGGAACTGCACGATCTGGAAGAAGCAGCGCACATCGACTTCGCCCTCTTCCTCGCGCGGCTCCATGATGAAATGGTTCATCATGTGCTGGCGGCCATACCACCAGTGCTGGCGGTCGTTCCACAGCGACTGGAGGTTCTTCAAAATTGCCTCATGGCCTTGAACCCGGCCCTGCCAGAGATGGTCGAACCAGCAATCCTTAGTGAAGGTGCTCATGGCAAGATCCGCATCGGCCAGATCGATGCCCCACGCATAGCGGGAATAAAGCTCCTGGATCTCCAGCCGGTCCAGCGCGCTCAATTGCCATGCCATGTTCGATGCTCTCCCGGTGCGGGCTCAGTCGCGGCCCAGATGGTGATCGTTCTGAATGTCCGCCACGTCACCCTGCTGGGTCAGCAACGCCTTGCGGCGGACATAGCGCAGGATTGCCTCCGGTCCGGTGCGCACGCCGCCGCCCACGCCGGAGACGCCGAAGCTGTTGGAGCCGACTGTGCGGTTCTTGGCGAAAGTGAGGAACGTATCCTGAATGAACAGCGCGCCGGCATTGATCCGCTGCGCGATCGGCAGAGCTTCCGCCTCGCTGCCCGCGATGACCGATGCGGTAAGGCCGAAGGGCGTATCATTGGCGAGCGCGATCGCCTCCTCCACCGTGCCGAAGCGCATAACCGGCAGGATTGGACCGAATGTCTCCTCCTGCATGACCAGCATGTCATGCCTGACGCCGGAGAGCACGGTTGGCCGCATATAGAGCCCGCCACCAAGCTCCTCCACCACGCCGCCAGTATGCAGCGTCGCACCCTTCGCCACCGCATCGGCAATGTGCCGCGCGACTATCTCAGCTTGCGGCGCGAAGGTGAAGGGATGGATATGGCCGGCGCGCGGATCCTCATTGTTGAGGCGTACCTTCCCGGCTTTCTCGATCAGCAGGGCGAGGAAGGCATCATGGATGCTTTCGGCGACATAGATACGTTCGATGGAGAAGCAGACCATGCCATTGGCGTGCACCGCGCCGCGCAGCACCGCCGTCGTCGCGCGTTCAAGGTCGGCCGTCTCGGTGACGATCACTGGATCCTTGCCGCCCAGTTCCAGATAGCAGGGGATCAGCCGCTCGGCGCATTGCACCGCAATCTTGCGCCCGGTCGGTACACTGCCGGTGAAGCAGACGAGATCCGCCGCGTCGATCATCGCCCGGCCGGTCTCGCCATCACCTTGCACATAGTCGAACACGGCAGCTAGTTCCGGCACCGACGCCACCGTCTCGAACAGCGGCGCCACCCAGCGCGGCGTCACTTCCGATGGTTTGACGAGCACCGCGCAACCCGCGAACAGAGCCGGTAAGGCGTCGAGCAGCACCAGCATCATCGGGGCGTTCCACGGACCGATCACGCTCACCAGCGGATAGGGCACCAACTGCGTACGCACCGCCACGCTCGGCATCACCTTGGAAGGGCCTTCGTAGCTTGCCGCGTCCAGTGCGGCCTGCGCATCCTCGATCCATCCGCCGATCGACCCCATCGTGATGAAACCCTGGAGATAGCTGGTGTGGCAGCCGCCGGTATCGACTGCATCTGCCTGCGCAATATCATTGGCGCGTTTGGCCACTTCGCCCAGCCAGCGCTCCATGACCGCGACGCGCTCGGCGAGTGGTCGTGCACCCCAGGCCGGTTGGTTCGCCCGCAAGAGCGCCGCCTTCTGGCGCACCTGTTCTACCGTGGCGACGGGCAGCGCGAAATCGATCGCGCCAGTCCGCGGATTGCGGACGGGCAGTGTGCGCTGATCGCCGTCAGCCATGGAACCCTCTCCCAAACGAGTCAGCGACTCGCCATTCAATTAATCAGACATCGTTGTATAGCGAGGTTGAGACGTCAATCAGCGATGTCGCCTTCCCTCATCGGCCGCCGCGCCGGTCGTTTACCTATTCAATTCTGCTCCCAAGGGAGGCAACCGGGATACCGGAGCCGCCCCGTATGGCGCCGCACGATCTGTTGTAGCATAGGCAACAGCGCGGTTGCCTCACCGCGCGTCAGCGGCGACAGCATCTGCGCCTCGGACCCGTCCGCAAGCGGCTGGACGATGGCTGCCTGCTCCCTTCCCTCGTCGGTTGTTCTGTAGAGCACCTTTCTCCGGTCGTCTGTCGAACGCGATGCCCGCAGCAACCCCCTCGCCGCCAACTTCTTGAGCACCAATGCGCAGGTGGAGGGATCGAGGCCATAGATACGCGCAAACTCCACCTGGCTGAGCGCGGGGTGGAGGTGCAGAATAACCAGCGCCGAAAACTGCCGCAGCGTGATCGCGAGCGGCGCCACCGCCGCAGCAAAATGGGCATGGGAAATCTGGAGGGCACGTCGGCACAACAGGCTGGGTGCCTGTGCTATGGGGCAAGTCTGGTGATCCCATCGTGGCGCTCCCCGGCATTCTCGCGGCCAATCCGACCCAGCAAATCAATGAGCCTCCCCCGCTCCTGCGCCGCGTTTCCGCTTAACAACTCTTCCTGAAGCGCAGCGAAGTCGGCCGCCACCGCCGGTATGCGCCGCTGCCCTTCCTCTGTGAGCGTCGGTAGACTGCGGCGGCGATCCTTTTTGTCCGGCACGCGGGACACGAGGCCGGTGAGTTCGAGATTGTCGAGAATGATCGCGGTCGTCGAGGTGTCGATCCCGTTGGCGCGCGCCAGCCCTACCTGATCCCGCCCATCATCGCTGGCGATGGTGAGCAACATCTCCGCCTGAGCCAGGGTCTCGCCACCACGCGAAAGTGCCCCGTAAAGCGCATTGCTAACCTGGTCGGTCCGCGCCAGCAGGAAACCTGGCTTGCGCACGAAGATGCGCATTATCTCGTTGATCGGAACGGGGCGCAGACTACCGATCGATCCGTCGTTCGCGCTTGCGCCGGGCAGGACCTGTGCTGCCACGTCAGCTAGCCCGGCGTGCAAAAGACGAGTGGCGATCCATCCCCCTGTTCGATCAAAATCGGCGGCGCTTGGCAACGGCGAATAGCGCGTCGCGCTTTCCGCCAATGCTTCACCGCCAGCGATTAAGGGTTGATCGGTCAACGTCGCCAGCCTAGCTGTTGAGCAATCAACAAGAAAGGGGCAGCCGGGAGCCACGCGATGACCGAAGCGGACTATGCGGACTATGCGGACTATATCGCCCGCTTCAACGCCAATGATTCTGAGGGTTTCGGCCACTACTACTGCGATGACGTGGTGTTCGACCTCGGCGACAAGCGGCAGATCGTTGGCGTTTACGACATTCTGGACTTCCACCGCGACGTGAAGGCCAAGGAGTGTGAGACGCTCGATATATTGGCCGTCGCCACCGGGCCGGGGCACGCTGGCCTGCCATGTCCGCACGGCGTTCTACGGCTGTGCGGACTGGCCGGATTTCGTCGCCCGGCCACTGATGAAGGGCGAGACGCTCAACATCGCAAGCCTCGGTTTTTGTCTCTGCGCGACGGCAAGTTCGTCCGCCTCCTCGGCGCGCGATACAAGACGCTGCCGACCGTCCTAGCTTCCGCCTGACACTTTCCAAGGAGACCCCCGCAATGGCGACATCCGATCCGCCTCCCCATCCCTTCTCCCCGCGCTTCGAGTTCGCCTTCACCGTGGCAATCGACCTTACCCCGCCAGTCTGGCTGACACCGAGCGGCATGGGCGCCACCCGCGCGGCGGTGTGGGCCGCGCGGGGTACGTTTGAGGGGCCGCGCATCCGCGGCACGGTCATCCCGATGAGCGGCGGCGACTATCCGTTGGTCCGCCCCAACGGGGTCATCGATTTCGACGCGCGTTATCTGCTCCAGGCGGATGACGGCACGCCCATCTACCTGCAAAGCCGCGGCTATCGGTGGGCAGAGGGCGAAGCGATGGAGCGCATGAACCGTAACGAGCCACTGGAGCCGCACGAATATTATATGCGGGTCAGTCCCAAGTTCGACGTGCCCGAGGGGCCGCACGATTGGCTCGCCAAGCATATCTTCGTCGGCGTTGCCGAGAAAATTCCCAAGGCCAACCGCATTCACTACTTCATGTTGCTCTAACCCTCGCCGGGCCACTCTTCATCCATATGCGGAGAGGCCCGTTCCGAAACCGCTCATTTCGACAGGAGCCTTGCCGATGAACGCCCCTCAGGTCCCGGCCCATCTCGATTATGTTTTCGAGATGCGGGTGGAATTTCGTCCGGAGCGCTGCATCTTCGGACCGCTACCGGGTGGCGGCCATCAGGGCTATACGCCCTGCTCGGGCGGCACCATCTACGGCCCCCGCCTCAGTGGCAAGGTGGTGCCAGACAGCGGCGCCGATTACGCCACGGTGCGCAGCGACGGCACCATCGTCATCAACTCGCACTATTTACTGGAAGCGGACGACGGCACGAAGATCTACATCAACAACAACGGCTATCTTCTCCCTGCCCAGCACGGCGAGGCGCGGCTGGATCACGGCACCCCGCAACCAGCCTATTTTTGCTTCTCACCTACCTTCGTCGTGCCGGAGGGACCGCATGCCTGGATGGGCCGCACGCTCATCATCGGCACCGGCAGCCGGCGCTCCAACCCCGATCACTCGATCTTCACATATTATGCGGTGCGGTCTGCTTGACCCGTCTCACGAGAAGGGCCTGAATGGCTGCTCGGTCCAGCCTGCCTCGACCTTGAGGAAGAGCGTCGTCGGCCGGTCCTGACTGGAAAGCTGGCGCAGCGCGCCAGTTTTTCGCTCGGCGACGATGTTGTTCGAGAAATCGGTTCGCGTGTTGTAGGTGAGGTCGACGACCAGCACGATCTTGTCGTCGGCAATCTCGCTGATGTCGGTCGCCTGCCGGCAATCGTCCTGACGCCATGTCCGCGCGTTCAAGTCGATCCGCAAGCGGGTGGCATACGCTTCTGCCGTGCCTTCTCGCTGCGTGATCCGGCTCCAGCGCACGTCAGGTCATATCGTCAGCTGCGACGGCTGGAGTGCCCGACAACAGCAAGACGGCCATGAGTAAACGCATGATGGCAGGCCTCCCTTATTGATCCATCGTAACACTCGCGACCACCAGGCCACGAGAGGAATGGAACAACTCATCTTGGTCCAGCAGGCCGACATACGCCCCATGCTCGTCGACGAGACGCTTGCGCTGACGACAACGGCAGCTTAGCCCCTCGATATGCCTGCCAAAGTCGAACCGAAAGATCCGGAATATCTCTCCACGCTCGAACGAGGCCTGTCGGTTCTTCGCGCGTTCAATCATGAGCATCCGGAAATGCAACTGAGCGAGGTGGCAGCGGCAGCCGGGCTTAGCCCTGCTGTCGCGCGGCGCTGCCTCAACACACTGGTGCGCCTGGGCTATGTCGCACAGCATGGCCGACGTTTCCTCCTGCGGCCGGAGGTACTGGAGTTCGGCTCGGCCTATCTCTCGTCGATGAACATCGAGCGGATCGTTCTTCCGCAACTGCAGGCCTTGCGCGACCAAACCGGCGATAGCAGTTCGCTGGCGGTCCGTTCGGGGCAGGACGTGCTTTACGTCGCCCATGTCTCGACCAATCGCCATATCCGCCTCGGGGCGGGCGTTGGTACGCGCTTCCCGTGGCACGCCGCATCGCTCGGAAAGGCGATCGCCGCCTTCCAGCCGGACGACGTAATCGCGAACTTGCTCGACGCTACGTCCTTCCAGCGCTTCACCGAGAGGACGATTACAACCGCCAGTGATATGCTCGAACGGCTACGCGAGGTCCGCACGCAGGGTTATGCCGCTGCGCAGGACGAACTGGATTACGGCATCGTTTCCGTTTCCGTGCCGCTGTTCGGCGCAGGCCGGACCGCGATCGCTGCGATCAACTGCTCTACCTCCACCACCCGTGTCGCGCAGGACGAGCTGGTACGAACGCGCGTGCCGCTGCTGCGCGAGGCGGCGCAGGAACTGGAAGCCGCTCTGCAGCGCTGGCCAGTACTGGAACGCTCGCTTACCACGATGTGAAATTCGATTATCGAAGAACTTTTCGATTTTCGAATTGATTGGTCGTGGTTGGACGATTAAGGTAGGCCGACCGGGCGCAGTTGCCGCGACGCTCGGGCAAAACCGGACCGTGCCCATCTTGTCGTTTCACCACTTCCGATCCGCTCCCACACCCCGATGCGGGAGGCCCCCGCACTCGGCGATGGCGGACCACAGCTGATGCGTGGCGCTACCGCGACACCGCGCCTGGCGGTCCGATGACGGTCGGAGGCCCCTGCGCGCCTGCTGAGACGGCCGGCGACGATCCCCGTTTGGGCGGCACGGTGCGCCGTGTGCCCGTCGAGGGTGGCAGCCTCACGGTCGAAACCATCGGCGTCGGCCCACCGCTCATCCTGCTTCACGGCTGGACGCTGGATCGCCGGATGTGGACGCCGCAGGTCGCGGCGCTGGCGCGGCATTACCAACTCATCGCTTATGACCGCCGCGGTTTCGGCCAGAGCAGTGCCCCGCCGGATCTGCCCCGGGAACCAGCCGATGTGAAAGCCGTCGCCGCTGCGTTCGGTATCGACCGCTTTGCCCTGATCGGCATGTCTCAGGGTGCGCGCGTGGCGCTCGGCTTCGCTGCGCGCTGGCCCGGGCAGATTACGGCGCTGGTGTTGCAAGGCTCCCCCTTCCCCGCTCCGCATGGCGACACGCAGGATCACGAAGCCCTCCCCATTGGCGAGATGCGCCGCTTAGCGCGTGCCGGTCGGCTCGATGATCTCCGCGCACTCTGGAGCGCCCACCCGCTGATGCATCTCCATCTCGCCACCACCGAACCACTCCGGGCCGCCATGTTGGCCGATTATGTCGCCCGCGATCTCATCGCTCCGCCCACGTGGCTCATGATTGCAGCCGAACGCCTGAGTCACATAACGGTCTCCACCCTCATCATCACGGGGGAGGAAGAGCCGCTTGCCCGCCAAAGCGCCTCAGCACGGCTCACCGAGCGTCTGCCTGCCGCGACCAGCCACATCATCGCAGGGGCCGGCCATCTCGCCAATCTCGACAATCCCGCTGCCTATAACGCCGCGCTGCTGTATTTTCTCGACCAAAGCCGGGGATAAGCCGTCCATCGCGCGGACCGATGGCGAACGCCCACTGGACTTTCCGAGCGCCAGCGCCATCTTAAAGGATGATGACCGGAACAGGCCTCTGGGTCCGCGCGGAGGCGCGGGGGCTCCACATCGTGCCAGCGGATTGCTGGATCGACCCGCCCCAGCCGGTCGAGACGGCGCTGGTAACCCACGGCCATGCCGACCATGCGCGCGGCGGCCACGACCACGCGATCGCCACGCCCGAGACGCTCGCCATCATGGCATTGCGCTATGGCGTGCATGACCGCGTGACGCCGACCGCCTATGGCGAGACATTACGCCTACCGGGCGGCGTTGACGTGACCTTCCTGCCGGCCGGACATGTGCTGGGCTCCGCGCAGATCCTGCTCGAACATGCCGGCGAGCGCATCATCGTCACCGGCGACTACAAGCGCCGGCCTGACCCCACCTGCCCGCCGTTCGTCGCCATCTCCTGCGACGTGTTGGTGACGGAGGCAACCTTCGCCCTCCCCGTCTTTCGCCATCCGCCTGTCGAGCACGAAGTGAACAAGCTGCTCGCCGCCCGCGCGGCCAACCCGGATCGCTGTGTGCTAGTCGGTGCGTACGCCCTCGGCAAAGCGCAGCGGCTGATCGCCGAACTTCGCCGCGCTGGTTATCAGGAGCCAATCTGGCTGCACGGGGCGCTGGAGCGGATGTGTCGGCTCTATGAGGAGCTTGGCGTCGATCTCGGCCCGCTGCGGCTGGTGGCCGATGCCGCGAAGGCCGATTTAACCGGACAGATCGTGTTCTGCCCGCCTGGCGCGCTCAACGACCGCTGGAGCCGCCGCCTCCCCGATCCGATCACCGCCATGGCCAGCGGCTGGATGCGAGTGCGCCAGCGCGCGCGGCAACGCAATGTCGAGCTGCCGCTGATCATCTCCGACCATGCCGACTGGGACGAACTCACCGCCACCATTGAGGAGGTAAACCCCGGCGAGACATGGATCACCCACGGCCGTGAGGACGCGTTGCTGCGCTGGTGCCAGTTACATCAGCGGCAGGCCCGGGCACTCGCTCTCGTCGGCTATGAGGATGAGGACGACTAGCCATGCGCGATGCCCCCTCCCACCCACTGGGCGCACGCTGACCATGGAGCGCTTCACCGCCCTCGTCGACGCGCTGGTCTATACGCGCAGCCGCAACGGCAAGCTCAGGCTGATCGCCGACTATCTGCGCACGACGCCGGACCCGGATCGCGGGTGGGCGTTGGCCGCGCTCACTGACGGACTCGACTTCCCGGCGGTGAAAGGCTCGACTATCCGAACACTGCTCATGGGGCGGGTCGATCCGGTGCTATTCGCTCTCTCTCGCGATTATGTCGGCGACACGGCGGAGACAGCGAGCCTGCTGTGGCCGGGACCGGAGGAGGCAACCGATCCCCCGACCGTCGCCGAGGCGGTCGATGCGCTCGCCCGCATGACCCGCCTCAGCGTCATGGGCGATCTGGCCGCGCTGCTCGACCGGCTCGACGCCAACGGCCGCTTCGCGCTGCTCAAGCTGGCGACCGGCGCGATGCGCGTCGGCATTTCGGCGCGGCTCGCCAAGGCCGCCTTCGCCCAGGCATTCGACGTAAGCATCGAGGATGTCGAGGAATATTGGCACGGGCAGACGCCGCCCTATCGTGCGCTGTTCGGCTGGGCGGCGGACGGTGGCCCACCCCCTCACGCCGGCGACCAGCCCCTGTTCCGGCCGTTCATGCTCGCCCATCCGCTGGAGGAGGCCGCCCCAAACATGGCCGAGACCTTCGCTCAGCATTGGGCTGCCGAATGGAAATGGGACGGCATCCGCGTGCAGATCGTCCATGCCGGTGGCGAAACGCGGCTCTACTCGCGCTCGGGCGACGACATTTCGGGCAGTTTCCCCGAGATCGTTGCCGCGTTCGGTTTTCCCGGCGTGCTGGACGGTGAACTTCTGGTGCGCGGCAGCCACCAGGGCGGCACGGAAGGCGGCGCGGCGAGCTTCAACGCGCTCCAGCAGCGCCTGGGCCGCAAGACGGTCTCCAAGGCGATGCTGGCCGACTATCCGGCTTTCGTACGCCTCTACGACATTCTCATCCACGAAAGCGAGGATTTGCGAACGCTGAGCTGGGAGCAACGGCGCAAGATGCTGGAGGCGTTCATCCCCCGGCTCGACCCAGCACGGTTCGACATTTCGCCGGTCATTCCGGCTGCCAGCCTCGAGGAACTCGCAGCGATCCGAGAGCGTGCACGCGACGACGCCATCGAAGGCGTCATGCTCAAGCGCCGCGACAGCCCCTATGTCCCGGGGCGCCGCACCGGCCTCTGGTACAAATGGAAACGCGATCCGCTGCTGGTCGACTGCGTGCTCATGTACGCCCAGCGCGGCAGCGGCAAGCGCTCGTCCTTCTATTCCGACTTCACTTTCGGCTGCTGGGATGGCGATCCGGATCAGGGCGCGGACCTGCTACCGGTGGGCAAAGCCTATTTCGGCTTCACCGACGCAGAGCTGAAATGGCTCGACAGCTTTGTCCGCCGCCATACTGTCAACCGCTTCGGCCCGGTGCGCGAGACGGACAGGAGTCTGGTCCTGGAGGTCGCGTTCGATTCCGTCCACGTCAGCAAGCGGCACAAGTCCGGCCTCGCCATGCGCTTTCCGCGCATCAGCCGTATCCGCTCCGACAAGCCGGCACACGAGGCCGACAGGATCGAGACGCTACGGGCGATGGCGAAAGTATGACCGACCCCCAGGACGTCGCCTCGTCGTGAGCTTGTGGTAAATCGCCTTGACCGGTTCGCGCCTCAAATCCTAACAATGGCAGGGAAACTATCGGGATCCGGCGCTTTTCAGCTATTCCCCCATCACAAGGGCCGCATAGTTATCTTCGGTCGATACTCTTCGCGACGCGCTACTGCGCTCATCAAATTCTCTCCGATCCGTCATCGGCGCGCGGCGTCTTTTGCTCTGCTGTTGACGCTACCCCTGTTGGTCGGGGCGACCAGCCTCACAGCCAGCTTCGACCAGCCCATTCTGGAGGCCCATAACCGAGAACGCGCAGCGCTGGGTGTCCCGCGCCTGCGTTGGAATGCCGATCTGGCGCGCGCAGCCGGGCAAAGAGCATCGGATGTGGCGCGCAACGGTCGGTTCGGCCACATTCTTGGCCATCTGCACGGTGGGCCGGGCGAAAATCTATGGGCCGGCACCAGAGGCGTTTATGCGCCCCAGGCCATGGTTCAGCGATGGAGCGACGAAAAACGGAATTTCCGGCCTGGCATCTTTCCCGACAATAGCCGCACAGGCAAGGTGGCCGATGTCGGCCATTACACGCAGATGGTCTGGCGCGCGACGCGAGACGTCGGCTGTGCCAGAGCCGCCAGCGACACCGAGGACATCCTGGTTTGCTTCTATACCGAGCCTGGCAACTTCCTAGGCGAGCGTCCCTTCTGAGCAGCCCGACGTAGCGCGGAGCAATGAACGCCGGATTGCTCCGTCGCCGGCCCTTTAAGCCAATGCCGGTGCGGCAAGCCGTGCCGGAGGGATGTGGCGGTCGATTATGAAAGCCGCCACCAGCACGAGAGTCGCTCCCAGACCAAGCACGGCGAAGAAGGGCACCACGCTCCCCCGTCCCAGATCGAGTAACGCCCCACCGAGGCCGCTCGCACTGATCGCCCCTACCCGGCTCATGAAGATGCCGAAGCCGAGGCCCGCCGAACGGCACGATGGCGGGTAGCCGAATGTCATGATGACATACATTGCCGCGATTCCGCCGCTGAAGACCGCCGCAGCGGCGCCGACCAGCGTGACGACGACCATGCGTTCTCCGTTTGTAGGCGCGGCGGGCAGGCTGTCGACGGCAACGGCTAGACCAACAAGCAACGCGAGCAGCGCCATGCTCAGCACCGCCATCACCCGCCGCGATCCGAACTGGCGGGAAAACACACCGGCGGCGACAGAACCGACAATCGACGTGACCCCGGCCACCGACACGGCATTGCCCGCTTGGTTGAGCGTAAATCCGGCGGCGGTGAGGAAGGTCGTCGACCAGTTCAGAATGCCGTAGGCGACCAGTGCGAAGGCGGTAAAGGCAATGCCGATCCCAACATTGAGCCTAAGATTAGCGCGATGAAGCACGCCAATTGATGCGGCGCCATCGACGTCCGCATCGTGGCGTTCCGCCACTAGCGCGATATCGTCCTTTAGCACGCGCCTCGCTGCGCGCGCGGCCTCCTCAGGCTTGCCCCGTGCCAACAGGAAGGATGGGCTGTCTCGCAGAATCGCGAGCACGATCACCACCAGCAACAGCGTCGCTACGCCAAACACCACAAATGTCCCGCGCCAGCCGTAGCTCTCAGCCAGGTTCGGGCCGATCCAGCCGACGATGGCGCCGCCAATGGGTGTGCCGACCGATAATGTACTGACCGTGACCGGCCGCCAGCGCTCAGGCATCCACTCACCCGCCATCGCCAACGCGTTGGCATATGCGGCACCGAAGCCGATCCCACCAAGCACGCGCCACCAGGCCATGACCCAGACGCCGTCGGCGCGGCTGGCGGCAACCGTGGCGAGTGCGAAGATCAGTGCTGCGAGCGCCAGAGTATAGCGCCGGCCGATCGTGTCTCCGAGCCAGCCGCCACCCCAGGCCCCGAGACCGAAGCCAATTAGCGCCGCGCTCATCGCGATACCAAATGTTCCGCGATCCACCCCAAAATCCGCGATGACCAGAGGCGCGACAATTCCCAGCAACTGCATGTCCATGCCGTCGCTCACCAGCGTCAGCATGCAAACGGTGAGTGTCATCCACTGGAAAAGGCGCACTGGCGCGCGCGACATGGCGGCACTGAAAGTCATGGCCGCAGCTGTGGTCATGGTGGCATCCTCCCTCTTTATCGCTCATGTTCTGAAGCAGTTTTAGACGCTTGTCGTCAGACATTTGCCTCGCCCGCTCCACAGTCACCCAAATGCCCGCGACAAATCCAGCCTGGGCAACGTCAACGTCCCACCCCCGCCAGTGCGCTTCGTTGGCATCAGCAGGCCATCCAAAGCAGATTTGAGCGATTCCGAAGAGGTTGGCTGGGCCGAGGAAATGGCCGCGCGCCCCCCGGCGTCATTGGCCGGCTGCGAGCCCCACGATAAACGCAGACAATGGCTAGACTCCCGGGGATTCCGCACCGTGTCGGCCGCCGAAGATCGACCGCATTAATGCAAGGTTCAGAAACTGAGACATTTTTGACACAGCGAGCGACATCAGGGACAAAGTCATCAAACCACGGCTGGACAAGACTTTGCACACCGTCCTAGGAGCGCCACTCAATCGCCTTGCACTGATTAGTGCTAGAATGAATAGGGCACTCACAGTGCCCTGCTTGAGATTATCGGGAGGTCAGCCAATGCTAGCTCGCGACGCCATGCGCTAACCGTCATCGCGTCTCAGGCGGCTTCTGAAAGCATCCCGCCTTTTCGTTTTTCTCGTCCCGTTGACCACCGCCATACGTTTTGGCGGCGTGGCTTTTTGCGTCCTCGCTGAAGCTATCCGCCATGCGGATATGGTCCCCGGCCCCCACTGATCCGGTGCGGGCAACGTGTCGAGCCAACCCGGTCCCAAGAGACCCAAGAACAGAACGGTTGAGACAGCCCCGCCCCCCTAACGGTCTGGGGCTGCCATTATGACAACAGGACTGGAGATCATTCCTAAATGAATACTTCAAACAAGACTGGCCGTTCCTTTGGCCAGACGCTGAAGGCGGCTCTGTTCGCCAGCAGCGTCGGCATGCTCATGCTCGGCACACCTGCTCACGCTCAAGATGACGCAGCCCCCCAGGCTGACGAGGCATCGGCTGAGGATCAGGCGATCGTTATCACCGGTTCGCGTATCGTGCGCCGCGATTATCAGGCCAATAGCCCGATCCAGACGGTCGGCAGCGAACTGCTGCAGAACTCGACCACGTCGGCGCTCGAAACCAACCTGAACAAGCTGCCGCAGTTCTCGTCGACCATCAAGCTGCCGACCACGGGCGGGGACATCCAGCCGACCGCCACCAACACCCCGGGCGCCGCCACCATTTCGCTGCGCGGCATCGGCGCCAACCGCAATCTCGTGCTGCTCGACGGCCGCCGTGCGACGCCGGCCAACGCATCGATGGCGGTGGACATCAACACCATCCCGTCGGCTGCGATCGAGCGCGTCGAGATCATCTCGGGCGGCGCCTCGTCGACCTACGGCGCGGACGCCGTCGCGGGCGTCACCAACTTCATCATGAAGAAGAACTTCCAGGGCTTCAGCCTGGACGCCCAGATCGGCACCAACGAGAATGGCGACAACACTGAGTGGACCGTCTCCGGTCTCCTCGGCACCAACTTTGCCGAAGGTCGCGGTAACATCAGCATCGCGTTCTCCACCAACACCCGTCACGCTGCGTATCAGCGCGACCGCAAGTGGTTCCGCGATATGTGGGCCAACCCGAACATTGGCGGCACGGGTTACTTCCCGCCGCTGGCTGGTGTGAACCTCGGCTTCGCGAACCTGCCGGACGCCGCCGTCATCAACGGCATCTTCGATCAGGCGAAGACCCCGCTGGGCAACTCGAACTACACCATCTATGCCAATCCCGATGGCTCGGTGACCACAGGCTTCGATGCGGTCAGCACCGCCGGCGCCTATCGCAATCAGCTTGTTGACGGCTTCAGCTACAAGCAGCTCGCCAACGGCCAGATCGCGAAGAACTTCACCGACGCCTATCTCGTCCTGCCCCTCGAGCGTTACAACATGTACGCACGCGGCAATTATGAGATCAACGACTGGGTCAGCGTCTTTGCTGATGGTATGTTCAGCAAGGTCAGCACCACCACGGTCCAGGAGCCGGGTCCGATCACGTCGGGCTGGAGCGTCCTGATCCCCAACGACGGCCGCGCCCTCCCCGCTGAGCTGAAGCAGATCCTCGATTCGCGTGCGGATCCGACGGGCACCTTCAGCCTGCGCACCATGCTGCCGTTCAACCGTGGCTCGAAGACCGACGTCTTCACCTACAACATGACCGTCGGCCTCGACGGCAAGGTGCCGGGCACCGACTGGACCTGGACGCTGTTCGGCTCGCAGGGCGAGTCCGAGACCAACGTCATGCAGACGGGCTTTGCCTCGCTGGGCCGTCTGCGCACCGTGATGCAGGCTCCCAATTGGGGTGCCGGTTTCACCGCCACGGGCAACTCGGGCGCGCCCGACAACGGCTTCGCCGGTGCCACCGCCACCTGCACGAGCGGCATCAATCCGTTCTCGTACCAATATGGTGGCACGATCAGCCAGGACTGCATCGACGCCGTCTCGGCCAATCTGAAGACGCGCGCCGTCATGCAGCAGTCGGTCTGGGAATTTGACGCTCAGGGTTCGCTCTTCGCGCTGCCCGCCGGCAATGTCAGCGCCGCGATCGGTGCCAGCTACCGCCACAACGACTATCACTTCGACAACGATACCTACACGACCCAGGGTACGATGTTTAACGACCAGATCCTTGGTCTTTATCCGTCGGGCAACTCGAAGGGCCGCCTCACCGCGAAGGAAGTCTACGGCGAACTGCTGATCCCGCTCCTCCGGGACATTCCGGGCATCCGCAACCTCGAGCTGGAGCTGGGTGGTCGTATCTCCGACTACAACACGACCGGCACGAGCTACACCTACAAGGCGCTGGGCACCTGGGAAGTCACCAACTGGCTGCGCTTCCGTGGTGGCTACAACCGCGCTGAGCGGGCTCCGAACATCGCGGAGCTGTTCCTCGCGGCCCAGCAGACCTTCGTTCAAGCACCGGGCGGCGACGTCTGCTCGCGTCTGAACGGTCAGGCCTGGTCGGCCAACCCGGCGAAGAACAGCAACGCTGCAGGCGTCGAAGCACTCTGCACAGCGCTGATGCTGAACTCGGGCAACCCGAATGCCGCAGCCGAATATTATTCGGGTATCCAGAGCCAGGGTTCTTCGTTTGTGTTCCCGACGCTCAGCGGCAACGCGAACCTGAAGCCGGAAACGGCTGACACGTGGACGCTCGGCGCGGTCATCAGCTCGCCGTTCGACACCCCGTGGCTGAACTCGCTGCGCTTCGCGGTCGACTTCTACAGCATCAAGGTGAAGGACGCGATCGGCGCCCAGACGGCTGACATCGTGCAGCGTCAGTGCTTCGACACGCTCTTCAACCCGACGCTGGACCAGAACGCCGCGGCTTGCCAGGCCGTTGCCCGCAACGCCAACGGCTCGCTCGGCAACCTGTCGCTGACCTACCTGAACAGCGGGCGTTTCCAGACCTCTGGCCTCGACTTCCAGCTCGACTGGGCGAAGGACATTGGTCCGGGTCGCTTCTCGTTCAACAGCGTGCTCAACTACGTCCTCTCGATGAAGTCGGTTGAGCTGGCGGCCCTGCCGCTGGTCGAGTATGTCGGCACCGTTGGACCGACGCAGAACGGCCTCGATGGCGGTGCGTTCCGCTGGAAGCTGTTCACCACGTTCGGCTACTCGGTCGGCCCGGTGAACCTGGCGCTTCAGTGGCGTCACCTGCCGAGCGTTCGCGTCGAGCAGGCAGCGATCAGCCCCAACACGCCGCTGCGGGGTGCTGGTGCCTACGACCTGTTCAACCTGAACGGCAGCGTCAAGGTCACGCGTGACGCGACCTTCCGCTTCGGTGTGGACAATCTGTTCAACAAGGCTCCGCCGCTGTTCAACGTGAACTCGGCACCGACCGCGGGCAACCTCGCGGGCGGTAGCTACAACGCGACCTATTACGACATCATTGGCCGTCGCTTCTTCATCGGCGCCAATTTCAAGTTCTGAGCCAAGACTCAGTATCAAACGTTTACTGCTCCCTCCCCGCTCACGCGGGGAGGGATTTTTCTTATCTCAACGGCAATCCAAGCGGTCCTTCCTGCCGTCACTTGGTTCCGAGCTTCTGTTGCCAAAGCGACGATCACGATGGCCCTGGAGAGTCCCGATCCGGAATCGCAAGAGCGGGGCCGCAGCGCACTGCCGCCATGTCAGCTGATCGATCGGCTAAGTCGGTCTCGACCTCAGGGACCATGTACGCCCGTCGTTAACGCGTTGGTGCGAGGACCTTGCTCACGAGTTCGCGGATCAGCCGCTCTACAGCGGTGAATGCTGGCCCTTCCGGCGCGTCTGCGTGGCGACATAGATTGAGGGTACGGCGCATCGGATCGGATCGCATCGGCCAAGCCGCCAACGACCCCTCGGCCACACCGGCGGCGACGGCTAACCAGGGCAGCAACGTTATGCCATGTCCCTTGGCGACTAGCGAAAGAACAACCGGCAGTGAATTGACTTCAGCCATGATCTTGGGCTCGACTTGGAGAAGCCAGGAAAACAGCACGCCACGCAGGATGTTGGGATCGCGCGTCACAAACCACGGCAAGGCCGCTAGTTCCGCCGGATCCGTTGGCGGCGGCGGCGAGTCCGCCGCCGTAACGATGACGATGTCTTCCTCGCCGATCGCATCGGAGTAGACGCCCGGGACAGTCGGCGCAGAAGGGATCACCGCGATGTCGAGCAAGCCGGCGCCGAGATTGTGTCCCAACTCGATCGCAGAGGCCTCGACCAGGTGGATACGAATATGCGGATGGTCGCTTAGCACGCGCTCGATCAAAGGCAGACCGACTGGCACCACCAAGGTGGGCGGTAGGCCCACCGTTACGAACGTAACCGACGGCCCCGCGCTATCCCCCGAAGTCAGCGCTTCGAAATAACGCAGCAGTATTTGGGCACGCGGATACAGGCGCCGGCCCGCTTCGGTCAGCGCGACACCGCTATGCGATCGAGTGAACAATTCGAGCTTGAGTTCGCTCTCGAGGATCGCAAGTTGCTGGCTTAGCGCAGGCTGGGCGATGCCGAGGCCGGCCGCGGCGCGATTGATGCTACCGGCATCCGCAATCCGCAGAAAATATTCGAGGCGCCTGGTTTCCATGCTTCCGCCATCAAAGCTTTCGACCCGCGTCGATGGAGCTACATTATCTGCTTATATCTCCCATAACAACTGACTGTTGGCGGCAGGCGGAGGGAGCGCTGTACCGGTAGCCCGCAGGAGAGGGAAACATAATGCCAGAACAATTGCGAAAGGCCGATCCACAGGGGACCCTGAGCGGGCTGGTCGCCAGCGTCAATCGTCAGCGTTACGCAGCAGACGCCTCCAGCGCGATGGATACGAAGCCATTTCTCCGCGTCACCTTCTAGCGATTTCGCGTGACCGAGCCGCTCGATCGACGCACGATCCTGCTGCTCGCAGCAGTGTCTGCCCTAGGGTCGCTGGCGATCCACATGTTTGTCCCCGCAATGCCCGCGGTGGCCCGCGACCTGGCGGCATCGGCCGGCACGGTACAATTGTCCATCAGCCTGTATCTGTTCGGGCTCGGGGGTGGGCAACTGGCAGCAGGCCCGATTGCGGACGCCATTGGGCGGCGGCCGGTCCTGTTCGCCGGAATTGTGATCTTTGTTGCTGGTTCGGTCGTCGCAGCGCTCGCACCCGAAGTGGAAATGTTGCTTTTCGCGCGACTGGTCCAGGCGGCCGGGGCGGCCGCAGCCATGATCGCGGCGCGCGCGCTGGTTTCCGACTTGTCACCGCGCAAGGACGCGCCTGCCAATCTGGCGGCCTTAGCGAGCGCAGTGCTCCTTTCCCCCACCATCGCGCCCACAATCGGCGGCGCTTTGGTATCGCTGACCGGATGGCGCTTTGTGTTCGTCGTGCTCGCCCTCACGGGGATGACGGCAGGCGCAGTCGCGACGCGGCTGGTACCACACCAACCCGCGCTCGGCGCAAGGCCGCATGTGATCCGTTCTTATATCCGGCTCGCACGCAACAGTCGGTTCTGCGGCTATGTCGCGGGCAATTCCATGGCGAGCGGGGCGCTGTTCCTTTTCCTCGCCGCATCGCCTTTTCTGCTGATCGGCCAATACCATCTCTCCCCGGCGCAGACCGGATTATGCTACGCCTCCATCGCGGGATCGGCCATTATCGGCACGTTCTTGGTCCGTCGTCTTCGGGGCCGCGATGCCTTCCGCATCGGCCTGGCAGCGGTAGCGATTGGTGGCGCCATCATGCTTGCAGTTGCCCTATTGGGTGGCGTCGGGCCGATTGCGCTGATTGGGCCGATGCTCGTCGTTGGCTTGGGCTGCGGCCTTGCTTCGCCAACAGGGCTCGCCGGCGCCATGCATGCCGAGGAAGGCATTGCCGCCACGGCATCGAGTCTTGCGGGCGCTATTCAGATGATCACCAGCGCAGGCGTTACTGCGGCACTCGGCGGCATCTCATCCGGCCCGATACCGCTCGCCGCCGCCATTTTCGCAGCGGGTCTCATGGCGGTTTTTCTCGCGCCGCGAGAGCAGACCATATCATGATACCTAACACGGCACATGGAGCGGGCCTCAGGTTCGCCAGGGGGGGGTGATGGATAGTTCCACCGAGACGCCGGAAACGCTGAGCCGGACACATCGCTTCCTCATCTTTGCCGGTTCTGCGGGCCTGCTAGTCGCCATGGCGACTGATGCGCTCGCCGTTCTGGGTCGCCATGTGGGTTTCGCGGTTATCGGCTCAATAGAGATCTTCCAGGTTGCCGCCGTCGTCGCGCTTTCTTCGTCGATCCTGATGGTCAGCATGATGAACCGCCATGCCACGGTGGATCTGATCATCGGTCGTGCATCGGGACGGACCAGGGCCTTCCTCGCCCAGATCGGGCGAGCAGCGCTCGCTATCACCTTCGGCCTCATCGCATTCGGCTCGATTTGGGTCGCCGTGGATCTGTGGCCCACGACCGAGATGACCGAATTGCTCTCGATCCGCCTGGCCCCATTTCGCCTGATCTGGATCACCGCATGCACCCTTGCGGCAGTCCATTTCTCGGTGTCGTTCGCGAAGGGCCTGCGCAAATGACCCTTTTGCCAGAGGCCATTGGCCTGATTGCTTTCGTGTCATTGCTCGTGATCCTGATGGCCGGCATCCCGATCGGGGCGTCGCTAGCGCTTGTCGGCACCGTGGGTCTCGCCCTGTTGCTCACCCCCGAGGCCGCCCTGATCAAGGTCGGTGTAATCGCCTTTGATACCGTAACACGCTACGAACTCGGCGTTCTGCCGCTATTCATGCTAATGGCGCAACTCTGCTTCGCTGCCGGCGCAAGCGGCGATTTTTTCGGCCTTGCCGCCAAACTCGTGGGCCATAAGCGTGGTGGCCTGGGCGTGGCCTCAATCGGCGGCTGCGCCGGCTTCGGCGCGATCAGCGGATCCAGCCTCGCGACCGTCGCCACGATGAGCGCAGTCGCCCTCCCCGAAATGCGCCGCCAGAACTATCACCCCGGTTTCGCAGCAGGTGCGCTTGCGGCCGGCGGAACGCTCGGCTCGCTCATCCCTCCCAGTGGCGCGCTGATCGTATTCGGTATCATCGCCGAACAGTCGATCGGCAAGCTATTCGCGGCTGCGGTCATTCCGGGCATCACTCAGGCGCTATTCTACATCGCCGTCATTCTGATCATGGTTCGCTGGAAGCCAGATCTGGCCCCTCCCGGTCCGCGCGCCTCCTGGCGTGAGCGCGGTGCAGCGGCTCTCCGCATCATTGATATCTCGTTGCTCGTATTGTTCGTCGTCGGCGGGCTTATCTTAGGCTGGTTCACACCGACCGAAGCCGCATCGGTAGGCTGTGTAGGTGGGCTTGTCATTCTTGCGGTGCGCCGCAAATTTACCAGTGCCGCGCTGAGCAATGCGCTGCTCGAGACGCTACGCACGACGGGCATGATCTATACGATCGTGATTGGCGCAATCATCTTCAGCACCTTCGTCAGCGTCACGGGCATTCCCGATCACATGATCGGCGTTGTCGATGCCGTCGGCGCATCACCGACCATGGCGATCATCATGATGGCGATCATGCTGCTGCTGCTCGGCTCGTTCCTCGACGGCCTGGCGCTGATGCTGCTGATGACGCCGATCCTGCTGCCTGTTGTCGAGAACCTCGGACTCAGCCCGATCTGGTTCGGCATCTTCCTGGTTCGCACGATGGAGATCGGGTTCGTCCACCCGCCGCTCGGATTCAACGTCTATGTGATCCACGCCGGTGCGCGGGATATCCCGCTGGGATCGATCTTTCGCGGTGTGATCCCGTTTCTCGCAGGCGATTTCCTCCATCTTGCCATGCTGATCGCCTTCCCGGCCATCGTGCTGTGGCTTCCCACGTTACAGGGATAAGCGCGATGAAGCACCTGATCGCCATGGCCGCCCTGTTCGCACTCGCTGCCTGCGAACGACCGGATCCCAACGTCACCGAGCTGACCTATGCCAGCCCATACGGCGCCACTCACCCCTTCAGCCGCGCCGATATCGTGTGGATGAAGTGGGTCGAAGGCCAGTCCGGGGGGCGCATTCTTATCCGCCCCCAGTGGGGCGGGCACCTGCTCTCATCGAACGAAAACATGCTCGAGATTCGCCACGGCGTCGCCGATATCGGCATGATCACCCCCATGTATGCGCGCAGCGCACACGTCCAGCGCATCCAACCAAGCTTTTACAGCGGCGTCGGCGATATCCCACAACAGGTCGCGGTCTATCGCTGCCTCGCCGAGGAATTCCCGGTCATGAACGGGGAAGTAAAGGGCGTCCGCATCCTCGCGGTGCAAGGCGGTAACTTCCCCGGCATCCTCACCCGTAGCAAACCCATCCGCACATTGGCCGATCTGAAAGGGCTGCGACTCCGCGCCCAGGCCGACACCGCGGACGTGCTGCGCGCATTGGGCGTCGACCCCATCAACATGTCGATGGCTGACGTCTATCCCGCAATGGCAAAAGGCGTGATCGATGGTGTCGTCGCGCCAGCCGATGCGCTCCGCGCCGTGCATCTCGCCGATGTCGGAAAGTATTTCTCGACCCTCAAGATTCCGCGCGGCGCCTATCCCGGCCGGGCGATCTCGCTGATCGCATGGAATAAGCTGAGCCCGGCAGACCAAGCAATTTTTACTCGGAGTGAAAAGGTTTGGGAAGATGCGATGGTCTCGGAGCTCGAAGCAGCCCTGATCGCCGGCCATTCCTATGCACGCGAAGCAGGGATTGAAGAGATCCCGATCGCTCCGGGCGAACAGGAGCGCTTCGATGCGCTTTATCGCGCCAACGCTTTTCGCATCAGCCGCCGCCTCGAAGCTTTCGGGGTGGATGGCAATGAGATCGCTACCCGCGCCGCGCAGTTGATTGAGCGGGGCATACCCGCTGGATGTGGAGTATCAAAATGAGCCAAGCCCTTGACGGCGTAAAGGTCGCCGATTTCAGCTGGGTGGGCGCCGGACCACGCGCCACGAAAGACCTTGCTGACCACGGTGCGACGGTCGTCAAGGTGGAAAGCGCGAGGCGTCTCGATCTCGGCCGGATGAGCCCGCCGTTCAAGAACGGCAAACGCGACCCTGACGGATCCGCCTTTTTCGCGATCACCAACACCAGCAAGCTTGGCGTTACGATCAATCTGAGCGATCCCCGTGGCGTGGCGCTCGCAAAGCGCCTCATCGATTGGGCGGACGTGGTCGTCGAGAATTTCGGCAAGGGATTCATGGAACGGCTCGGGCTGGATTATGCCACGCTCAGCAAAGAACGGCCCGATCTCATCATGCTCTCGGTCAGTGTTGCCGGGCGTACCGGGCCAATGTCCGATCTGCGGGGATATGGTAACAGTGCCGCAGCCCTTTCGGGTCTCGCAGCGCTGTCCGGCTGGCCCGATAAGCCGCCACACATGCCACCTTTCGCCTATGGCGATGTGATCGCACCGATGTTCGGAACGATCGGCATACTCGCAGCGCTCGAGCATCGCCGCGCCACCGGCGAGGGCCGCTATATTGATGTGTCGCAGGTCGAGCCGCTCGTGCATGTCGTGGCCGACGCGTTGGTGCAGGCGCAACTTGCCCCCGGCCCGAAACGGGGCAACGCCTCGCCTTCCCTGCAACAGAATGTCTATCCCACGCGCGGCCATGACCAATGGGTCGCCATCGCAATTCGCGACGAGGCGGACGCCAAAGCGCTCGATGCGCTGACCGAAGGCGCAGACCTCGCCACATGGACGGCCGCGCAGGACAAGCACGCCGTGGCGCATCGCCTTTCCGCGGCCGGCATCCCTGCCGAAGCCGTGTTTGACGGGCGCGACGTGTTCACCGACCCCGAACTAGCCGAGGGCGGCCATTACGTGGGGATCAACCATTCTGTGCTGGGCGATTGTGAAATGCCGACCCCACCCGCACACTTCTCGCGGTCCGAGATCAAGGTCGGACCGCCGCCCAATCTGGGCGAACATAACCGCGAAGTGTTCGAGGGTTTCCTGGGCATATCGGCCGACGAGGTTGCAGCGTTGACCGCGGAGGGTGTCCTCGCATGATGCTGCGCCACATTCGGGTCATAGACCTCACCCGCGATCTCGGCGCCTATGCCGGGGCGCTGCTCGCGCGGCTGGGTGCGACAGTCATCACCACCGGTACGGACGACCGCGATCCTTCGGAATTGGCGATGGACCAGTATGGCAAGCAATCAGCCACCGGTCCTTTGCTCGATCTGATCGATGCGGCCGACATCGTCTTTCGCGGACCTGAAGTCTGCGCGCCAGAACTCAGCCCGGAGGCCTTGGCGGCGCGCAACCCGCGCCTCATTGATATCGCCATCCTCCCTTTCGACAAGGACCGCGCAAACGAACGCCGCCCCGCCACAGATTTCACGATCATGGCGCGTTCGGGTTTGATGACGATCATCGGTGATCCCGGTATGCCGCCGCTCACCCTGCCCGGCCGTCAGGCGTGGGCGCTCGCCGGCATCCAGGGTGCTATCGCGGCCTTGACTGCCCTCAACGCCCGCGCGGCCGACGGAAGGGGCGAGCAGGCCTGGGTCTCAGCTTATCGTTCCGCCGTCCTCGCCAACTATCGCGAGCCGCTGACCTGGGCTTGGACTGGCAAGGTCGGCACGCGCACTGGCAATTTACTGATCCGCGGGAAATCCGGCGTGCGGCAGGTTTGGGCCGCCAAGGACGGCTGGGTCACGTGGGCGCTGGTCGATAATCCGCCGATGATGCGCGCCACCGTTGCGCGCATGGCCGAAGACGACATGGCCGGCGAACTCGCCGATGTGGATTGGGACGCCATCCTCGTTGCGGACATGCCGCAGGACGTTCTCCAGCGTTGGGAACAACAGGTCGCGGCGTGGCTCGCGACGAAGGATCGCGCGACGCTCTCTCAGCTCTCCAATGAATATGGCATGGGTCTGAGCGCAATCAGCGAGGTGACCGACGTTCTCGCCAGCGACCATCTGGCCGCCCGCGAATTCTGGAACGAGGCAGAGATCGGCGGCCGTACGGTGCAGGTTCCGGGCCGGCTCTTTCGGGAGGCCGCGCCATGAACGGCCCGTTAGCAGGCATTCGCGTGGTGGATTTTTCCAGGTTTCTGCCAGGCCCCTACTGCACCTGGTTGCTCGCGGACTTGGGCGCAGACGTGATTCGGATCGAGCACCCGCGCGAGTTGGCCAAGCAGGCGCAGGTTTTTGGATGGGACAAGCTCTCCGACGCGCAGCGCGCCCGCATCCGCGCCGCCGATATCTTCGCGCGCGGCAAGCGCAGCTTGCTGATCGATCCTGGCGCGGCCGCCTCGCGTCCCGTGCTGGAAGAACTGGTGCGCCGCGCCGATGTGCTGGTGGAAGATTACAGACCCGGCGTGCTCGCCGGCATGGGCTATGGCTATGCGGCTATGTCCGCGATCAATCCTGGGCTCGTATACGCCTCGGTTACGCTGTGCGGACAGACGGGCCCCTATCGTGACAAACCGGGCCACGATCCGATCGCGCTCGCGATCTCGGGCGCACTGTCGCGGGTAGGCGAAGACCCCGACACCCCGGGCTTCGCGGGCATCCCCGCCGCCGATCTGCTGACCGGATCGAATGCCGTGATCGGCGTGCTCGCGGCGTTGCTTGCCCGCGCCACGACGGGGCGAGGCCAAGCGGTCGACATTGCCATGTCCGATTCCTCGATGGCGTTGATCGCCAATGTGATCTCGCGCAATCCGGACCTGACCCAAGTCCCGCCGCGCGGGCGGTATCGCGCTGATATCGGCATTTACCGGACTGCCGATGATCGCTTCCTCGTCACCACCGACATGGAACCGCGTTATTGGCAGCGCTTCTGCGTTGCCATGGGCCGTCCGGAATTTGGCCCGCTTCAAAACGACAGGACCGCTCGACCCGAAATCCGCGCCTATCTCGATGCCGAGTTCGCCAAGCAGCCCTTGGCGCACTGGCTGGCCCTGCTGGCCGATGCCGACACGCAATTCGCCCCGATCAGTTCCATAGAGGAGGCGCTAGCAGATCCCCATAATATCCAGCGCGGCATGGCGCTGACACTTGATACGCCGGGCGGTCCGGTCCGCCAGATCGGCTCACCAATCCACTTATCGGATACGCCGCCTGTCCCGCCTCGCACTGCGCGGATTGCCGGCGCCGATAATGACGACATCTTGAAAGAACTGGGCTTCCAATGACCGATCCGAAAAACTCCCGCCCGCTCGAGGGGCTGCGCGTGATTGACCTCACCCGCGCTCTTGCCGGGCCCTACGCGACACTACTGCTTGCCGGCCTGGGTGCAGAGGTGATCAAGGTCGAGGATCCCAGGGGCGGCGATCTTGCACGTGAGAACAGTCCCTATGTGGGCCGTGAAGGCGTGGTGATCGAACGCCACTATGAAGACGACGTCTCGATCTCGCACCTGACCCGCGCACGCGGCAAGCACGGCGTGGCACTCAATCTCAAGCATCCTGCTGCGGGTCGGATCTTCGCCGATCTGGTGCGGACGGCCGACATCGTCGTCGAAAACTTCACTGCGGGTACCGCCGACCGTCTCGGCGTCGGCTACGCGACCGCGCACGAGGCCAACCCGAGGATCATCTATGCGTCTCTCTCGGGCTTCGGCGCCGACACACATGATGGCAAGGCGATGGATATCATCATCCAGGCGTTGTCCGGAGCGATGTATACCAGCGGGGAGCACGATCAGCCGCCGGTGCGCATTGGCATTCCAATGGCCGACATGCTAGCACCTGTTTTCGCCGTAATCGGCATCCTCGCCGCGCTTGAACAACGCCATCGCACCGGCGTGGGTCAGCATATCGACGTATCGATGCTTGGCGCACTGACGTCCTTCGTGGCGATCGAGAACTGGGCGGCGATGCGCGCGGTCGATATGCCGGCGCGCACCGGACTGACCGTGCAACGCCTCTCACCCTTCGGGGTATTTGAATGCTCGGATGGCTATGTCGCGGTGGTTGCCGTCCATCAAAAGCTTGCCGCCGGTTTGTTCAACGCAATGGGTGAACCCGATCTACTCAAGGATCCCGCCTTCGCTACGCGCGATGCGCGCGTCGCCAATGCACAGGCGCTCGAAGCCAGGATTAACACCTGGTCGCGTACCTTGCCTGTGGCCGACGTCGTCGCCAAACTCGAGGCCGAGGGGGTCCCCGTTGCCGAAGTGCGTCATCCAGAAGATGCACTGGTCGATCCTCGCGTCGTGACGCGCGGCGAAACCAATGCGGTTTCGCACCCTTCCTACCCCACCGCCGAGGAACTACGAACCGCCGGCATTCCTATCCGCTTCTCCGCGGCAAAGACCGGATTTGATCCCGTCATACCGATCAAGATCGGCGAGCATAACGGCTCGGTCTATGGCGACCTGCTCGGCTATGATGATGCCAAGCTTGCCGAGCTTGTCCGCGACGGCGTGATCGCATGAGCGCGCTTGATCGCATTCTGGCGGCTGCCTGCGCTCCCGAAGAGATTGCGGCTGAACATCGCGCGGTCGGCAAGCGGGTGGTTTGGACGTTAGGCTGGGACATTCCTCGCGAGTTGATCGACGCTTATGGTTTGGCCCCGGTTCGGCTCGTACCCGGCGCACACGATTCCGCGCCGATCGATGCGCTGGTCAGGCGCAGCCATATCGGTGATCGCAGCCACGCCCTGTTGGCCGCGATCGCTACTATCCCGCAGAGTGATGCCTTGTTGATCTCGCACGCCGATGCCGATCAACCCCAGATCTTCGCAACGCTGCGCGAGTTGGGGCGCTGCGGGGCGATGCGACTGCCGCCGGTCGCCTTTCTCGATCTGCTGGTTATCGATCGCGAGCCGACGCACCGCTACAATGCCGTGCGGCTGGGTCAGATCCAAGCGTGGATGGCGACGCTTGGGGCCACACCGGATTTCGATGCAGCCCTCGCCATCGGCAACAAAATCCGGCTTTCACTGCGCGAGATCAACGCGCTACGACCCAAGCTGACGGGCAGCGAAGCGCACGCACTCTTCGCCGCAGCGGCCACGCTCTCGCCCACTGAATTGCTCGATCTGCTCCCGGCGCTTCATTGTGAACTCGCGTGCCGCAGTGACCCTGCGGGCAAGCGCATCCTGCTAAGCGGCACCGAGATAGAGACGCTTGATGTCATCCAGGCCATCGAAGCCAAACATGGCGTGGTCATTGGCGAGGATCATGGCTGGGGCGAAACGCGTCTCGCGACACTCACCGATTTCACCCGCTGGACGCTCTCGCCGACAGCAGGCCCCTTTGCTTCCAGCCATGAACGCGCGCAACGTCTCAGGGCGCGCATCGCGGATGTCGGCGCCGATGGTGTCGTCCATTATCAGGGAAACGTCAGTCATAGCGCCCTTTGGGAAGCCGAAGCGATCCGCCGCGTCACGCCGGCAGGTGTTGCGTTCGCGGTTTATCCCTCCGGAACGCAGCAGGCTCCAAGGCCCGATCCGGCCTCACCAACCCGGTCCAAGCGGCAACCCGAAACCCAGCGCAGCCGCAAATCGCTCGAAGTCGTTGCGCGCTTCAGTCAGTATCAACGCGACTGGTTCGCCACGGTTCGCGCCCGGGCTGGCGCCGGAGAGACCTTCGCGGTGGTCGACGCCAATGCCCCGCAGGAAACTCTGCGAGCCCTTGGTATTCCTTTTGTGGTCAATCAATGGTGGGCGGCGATCGTCGCTGCCAAGCAACAGAGTGCACGCTACCTCAGCCTGCTCGCGAAGGCCGGCCTCCCGACGACTGCGGATGCCTATAGTTCCCAGGGTGTCGCCGCCGCGCTCGATACCGACGCAGAACTGGCGCCATGGGGCGGCCTACCTCGTCCCGACGTGCTGGAAACGGTGCTCCATTCGGAAAGTGCATCGCGCCTCTTTGAGTCATGGTCCGAACATACTGGCGCCCGGCTTCAGCGCTTCCAGCGCAGCGTTGATTGCCGCTGGGATATCCCCGTGGACTGGTGGGATGGGCTAGCCGAGGACTGGAATCATTTCATCGAGCCCGAGCGACTCGATCTGTTCGAAGCCGAATTGCGCCTATCGATCGCCGAACTCGAGAAATTGAGCGGAAAGACATTCGACCCCGCCCGGCTCACCGAAGTGATGGACCTGGTTAACGAGCAGGAGGATCACTACCGCGAGACTCGCGACCTCATAGCCCGGACGGTTCCTGCGCCAATCAGCGTGGTCGACCAGATGCCGGCGACGATGGTGCCGCAATGGCACCGCGGGACCGAATGGGCACGCGATGCAGCACGCGACTTTCATACTGAAGTCGCCGAGCGCGTTGCGAATGGAGATGCAGCCTGTCCGAACGAGCGCATCCGGCTGATGTTTGTCGGTCGGGGCGTATGGGGCGACATGGGCTTCTATCAGCGCTGGGAACAGAGCCATGGCGCCGTGTTCGTTTGCTCAATGTATCTCAGCCTCGCAGCCGATGGTTATATTCGCCGCTACGATCAGGGACGCGATCCCTTGCGAGCGCTGGCGGCGCGCTTCGTGACAATGGGCGACGAGTTGCGCATGCCCACCTGGGCGGGTGCATGGAACGTGAAGGAAGCGCTATTGCATCGGGTTGATGGCGCAATTGCGCTATCCGACGCCGATCCGCTCGTCCTGCGTGCGCTACGTCAGGCGGGTATCGCCGTGCTCGAACTCGATATGGACAATTATGTCCGCGATCCCGAGGCCGAGGCAGATCTGGACAGACGCGTAGGCGCCTTCCTCGAAGGTCCCGCAGCCGCCGCTGCCGAAGTACGCCGCAGCCGGTAACAACGAACGCCGCAGCCCCCCAGGACTGCGGCGTTCGAATTGAGACTCAGAATTTCGTGCGGATCGACGCGGCGATGACGCGTCCGATCGGGCTGGCTGCCGAGGCATCATAGCCACCGCTACCGTTCGAGCTGGGCGCGAGGTTCACATAGGGAGGACCGTCATCGAATGCGTTGCGGACTTCCAACCCCAGCGTCACACCTTCGAGCGACCGCGGCGCTCCCATCTTGCCGAGGTTGAAGGCGAGAACGAGGTCGACCGGGTTGAAGCTGGAGACCTTCTGGTTTGGTGTGATCGCCGTATTCAGATAACCATTGACGTGGGTAACCGTTACCTGTGCCAGCATCGCACTGATTTCCCAGGTCACACTACCCCGCGCCTTGAACTTCAGCGGATTGAAGATCGTGTTGCGCTTATCGATCGGCGTCCCTGCCGGCGAAACTGCCGTCTTGTAATTGGTCAGGTAGGTTCCGCTGCCATTCAGGGTGAATGTGCCAATATTATCAGTCAGGACACGCCAGTTAGCCGTAAAATCGATTCCGGATGTGTTCGACTGACCCAGATTATTGTTCCGACCATCGACATAGAGCGTGACGTTATTCGGATCGCCTCCCGGGAAGGTGCCACGCGCCAACGTCACACCCTGCGACAGCAACTCCAACACCCGATCACGGGCAGCCGTCCCGTGCAGGATAATGCCAGTGCCGGCAAATTGCGATTCACGCGTCAGGATGGCCAGATCGGCGAGATAACTGTCGACCTGGTTGATATATTTCACATTCCAATAGGTCGCGCTCAGCCGCAGGCTGTTCGTCACGTCCCAATCACCGCCCAACGACCAGGTCGTTGCTTCTTCTGGCGCCAGCTTCAGGTTTGGACCGGAGAAGGCGAAGCCGCTGAGCGGAGCGCCGCCCGTCGGGTTTTGATAGCTCTGGCCGAACAAATTGTTTGAGTTGCCGTAGATCTGCGAGATGAGCGGCGCGCGAAACGACGTTCCGTAGCTGCCGCGCAGGATAAGGCCGCTGACCGGCGACCAATTCACACCGAACTTCGGATTAGTCGTCTTGCCGACGTCGCTATATCTGTCATGGCGAATGGCGGCATTCAGGGTCAGCGTTTGAAAGCCAGGAATGGCGTTCATCGCGCTAAAGACGGGAACGAGGAGTTCGGCATAGCCCGAGTCCACGCGACGATCGAAGTGCCGGAAGACGATTGGCGTACCTGCCGCGCCACGCGCGGATCCCAGGGACGTGTTGATTTCCTGCGCTTCGTAACCGGCCGCCAGCTTCACATCACCGCCCGGCAGGCCGAACAGCGTTCCATTGAAACGCGCTTCATAGCCAATGAACTTATTGAGCGTTGGCGACAGCGTCACAAAGTTGCTGATCGCCAGCAAGGTCGCAGCGGAGGTCCGACCCAGGCCATAAGGATCGAATGCGGTCGCCGGATTGTTGCTGGCCAGCGCCGCGTTCAGAGCGCCGCCGTTAAGGCCCCGCACCTGATCCGACTGGTCGTTGCCTTTACCATAAGTAATGAGACCTTCGAACTGCCAATCGCTCGGCAATTTGAGTCGAACGCCCGGCGTGATCTGCCAGTTCGTCGCTGATCCCTCCGATACGTCACGGGGTAGATCGTTGATGAAATTATAGTCGATCGTGTAGCTCGTTCCCGCAAAACCCACTGGACGCACGAAGAATGCGTTGGTTTGGGGTACGGTCAGCGTCGAGCTGAAATAGGCCGGATAGCGCTTATAGGCACGCTTACTATAGAAGCCGTCGGCGAATACACTCAGCCAAGGGGTCAGTTCCTGCGTGAAAGTCCCGTTGACCGAGTTGTAGCGCTGCTCCGGGAACAGATCCTGCGCGATCAGATCGTCGCAGCTGTTAGTGGTTCCCGCAACAAGGGAACTGGCATTGGCTTGGGTCAATTGGCCCGGCATCGCATAGGAGACGCCCCCCGCGCGCAGCGTGCCCGGTGCACAACGCGTAACCGAATAATTATTGCCGCCAAAGGTCCGCTGATCCGAGCGGAAGAAATCCCGATCACTGCCGTTCAGCGCCGAACGGTAAACCCGCTCGTACGCAACCATGATCTGCCCGGTGTCCCACACCTTGCCTACCGCAACGCCGAGCTGGCTTTCTTTGAAATTGGCGCCAAGGCCATAGCGTGCAGTCGCCTCGACGCCATCGAGCGAGCGGCGCGGGATCAGATTCACCACACCGGCAATCGCATCCGAGCCGTAAATTGCCGAGGCACCGTCCGCGACCACCTCGACGCGCTCGAGACCGAGCGTCGGAATCACCGAGGGCTCGAAGGCTCGGCTGTTGTTAACAGCGCGATGGCCATCGACCAGAATTAACGTCGCATACGGCCCGATGCCCCGTAGGTTGATCGTGTTGCCATATGTGATGTTGCCGCTGCCGCCGCTCTGGCCACGTGAATTCTCACTCACGCCCAGGTCGAACACTGCCGGCAACTGTTGGATAAGGCGCTCGGTAGTCACCGCACCGGCCAACTCGACCTCGGAGCGGCCGAGCGCGGTGACCGCAGAACCAACCGGCGCGGCGCCGCGCAGGCGGCTCCCCGTGACGACGATCTCCCCGCCTTGCGATTGATCCGCTGCCTGCGTGGTGTCGGCGGTGTCTGTAGCGGATGCTTCCTGAGCTTGGCCCGCGACGCTCCATGTGAGCGTCATCAACGCTGAACCGCACAAGGCGGCAATCCTGATCCGGTTCACTGTCCCTCTCCCCATGATGCTGTGCACTCTTATTCGGAAAGGTTACAGCGGCAGGTCCAAGCCGCGCCAACAGTCAATGAGTATGGCGGGTATAAGTGGATCATGTAATGACCCATGGTCCGAATTGGTCCGCGATCAACACCGCTCATCCGTCAGGATTCTGTGTCACGCAGCCAACCCATCCTGAGCTCTTCCAAGACAGCGCCCTCAGGCTCCCGAAGCCTTCACGCTACCAAACAAAGCCCGATGAAGCCCTACCCCTTGGATGGACGTTCATGCTCATGATCAAGGAGCATAAGCCTGAGTGGGCCGAAATGCGGCGTAGGCCTCCGCCACATAGCGCTGTCCAGCGGTCGGGTAATCCCCAAGGCATCGAGCAAGCCCCCGATAGCGAAGCATAGTCAGCCTACCGCGACCGCGGAGATCGCCGCACGGCTCGAAATCTCCCGCGCCGCTTGTTCGGAGCATGTATAGGCTAGCGGCGGGCAGAACAGCAGCGCGGACCCCAGCCAGAACACCAAGGGCGCGGGTGTTTGGGCTCAGATGGGGTAGTGTCCGGGCAGGGTATCGACCGTGACCCAGCGCAGTTCGGTGAAGCTGTCGATGCCGGCCTTGCCACCGAACCGGCCGTAGCCCGAGCTCTTGACACCGCCGAACGGCATCTGCGCCTCGTCATGCACCGTCGCGCCGTTGACGTGGCAGATGCCCGATTCAATGCGCCGGGCAATGCCAAGGCCCTTGGCAATGTCGCGGGTGAACACCGAGGCCGAGAGGCCATAGTCGGTGTCGTTGGCCAGCTCGACCGCATGATCGGCATCGCGCGCGCGGATAAAACCAACGATGGCCACCAAAACGGAAGGTGCTGGTATAGTCGCCATCCGCATTGCCCCACGGATCGGCCTTCTTGGTAATGAAGGTGAGGAAGTGGAAATCGGTGCCGCGCGGCGGCAGTGCATAGACGCAGGGGTGGCGGTTCCAGCCTCCCTTATCCACCTCCATCAGCCAAATCAGCGCCGTTCCGTCCGGGCGGATCAACACCGAGTTCATCCCGGAAAGCGAGTTCAGGCCATCAAGCAGCACCGGAATCGGCGGTCCCCATGTGCGGCCACGGTTCTTCGAGACGCGCACATTGGTCCGGCCGGTCGGCATGCCGAAGGAGGTCCCGGAATTGGCGATGAGAACATTCTTGTCGAGAAAATCGATTGGCTGAAGATCGCCGATTGTCTTGGCGCTGGCCTGGCTCTTGTCGCCACGCTCCATCATGTTGAACACCGGCGCCTGCCAGGTTTGGCCATAGTCCTTCGATCGTAGCGCCACCGCTTTGCTGCCCAGCCCCTCGCGACCGAGATTATCGTGACTGATATCATCGGCGTTACCGTAACGCGTCGTGATGGCCGTGACCTGCTGTAGCAGTTCGCCATCGCCCATGTCCCAGAAGCCCATGACATGCGGCCACCCGACCATCTCGTTTTCCCGGCGATAGACCACCATATGGTCCACATTGCCCAGCCGCCGGCGCGCGGCGCAACGCCGAACGGTCTGCCCGCGCGCCATCGCCGGCAGCAATAATGTCAGCGCGGCCCCACCACTCAACGCTCTCCTACGCGTCAGATTGACATGGGTTGCGGAGCCTAGGTTCAGGACTCATTGATTGAGCCAGAAGATGACGGTTGCAGCGATGCAGATTGCGGACATGAAGGTGTGGGCGCATCGATCATAGCGGGTGTGGATACGGCGCCAGTCCTTGAGTTTTCCGAAC
>Ga0180218_1000181_pt1 | contig 86930 bp, 91 predicted proteins | sample eDN3rd37CKraftBY_FD_151334 | JGI IMG/M metagenome (GOLD analysis project Ga0180218, IMG submission 151334) | Enriched backyard soil microbial communities from Emeryville, California, USA - eDNA 3rd pass 37_C Kraft BY (version 2) (version 2) | ecosystem: Environmental > Terrestrial > Soil >... | reverse complement strand
GCGGCCCAGAGGATTACCCGCGACACCACAGAGGATCAGGGTTCCGCGTACGAACGACAGAGGTTCCGCGAACAACCCTGACCTCATGCCCTCCCACATGCGCGGTCGTCCGGTGAGGGCGGTCCACCTATGCGCGAGGGGGTGGGAGGTGTACATTGCGGCCAGATCGGCTCCGCTGGGGCAGCCGACCGAACTGGGGGCAAGGACATGGCAGACGACGTTGCGCCGGCCGGCACCGGCGGGGTGTGGCTGTGGTTCCCGACTAACAAGGGAGGGGTGCGCCGATCGGAGGTGACCTCGTTCGAGGTGGAGCGCACAGACGGCGAGTTCAAGGGCGGGCACCGGTCTTCGTTCACGATCAGGCTGTTCGGCCCGAACCTGGGCGACGGCGTGACGATGCGACCGCTGTTCTTCGGTCCGCAGCAGCTGTGCGAGTGGGTGGACATGGTGTTCCCCGGTGCGGCGTTCAGCCTCCTGCCGCCGCCGGTGGTGACCGAGGCGCCCGACTGGGAGGCGCCGGAGCAGCCCGCTCTCGCAGCCGGGGTGCGAGCCGTAGGGCATTTCGGTCATGGGCCCGCGGACGCGATCCGGGTGATCGGTAACGGACTGGCGGGCGGGAACTCGTATGAGCCGGCGCAGGGCTATCACCCACCGCCCGGGGTCACCGTCGCGATCTGACGGCGGCGACCGTCAGGTCAGCGCGCGTCGAGGGCGCGGCGGAGGACAGCTTCCGCTTCGCCTGGGTCGGTGTGCTCCCCGGCGAGGAGATCGAGGGTCTCTTCGATGAGCTCTCGGTTCACGGGACCTTGACCTTCCGGGTACCCGGTGAGGTCGTCGGTGCGGATCACGCTCAGAGACCAGGCACGGCCGCCGACGAGACGGGTGGCACGGAATGGCTTCCAAGCGGGGACCGGGATGCCGCGCGGGCTGAGCGCGACGATCGCGAACTGTCCACTGCCGGTGGCGCCAGGGCGGGCGCGGCGGAGCGCCGCCGGACCTGGTGCGGGAGGATGGCCAGGCGGCGGCGAATGCTGATGGTCATGCCGCCGCCTTCGCGAACTCGAGGACCTGCTCCTCGGAGACGGGGGTGAAGTCGTTCACGTCCACGCCCACGTTGAACATGCGACCGTCGATGCGGCGCTCACCGTGGATGTGGCCGTGCAGGAGCGGGAGGCCCTCATCCTTCGGGCGGAACTCCAGGTGGCGGTCCCGTTCGGTGTGGTCGCCCTGGTACGGGTAGTGGGACAGGGCGAGCCGGACACCGTGCAGGTCGATGGTGACGCCCTCCTCCGGCAGCACCGTGTACCCGGCCGCTTCGTAGCGGGCGCGGAACTTCTCGATATACGCGGGCTTGTTCCGACCGGCGACGGACACCCGGTCGTGGTTGCCCGGCATCAGGAACTTGATGCCGTTGAGCCCTGCAGCGCACGCCAGCGACGCGTCGAACGACCCCAGGCACAGGTCGCCCAGGGCGAAGAAGACGTCGGTGGGCGCGACGACCGCGTTGTCACGGCGGATGATGTCGCTGTCCATCGCGTCCACGTGCGGGTACGGCCGGTCGGCGTACCGGATGATGTTCGCGTGCCCGAAGTGGTGGTCGGCGGAGAACCACACGCGCACGCCGCTCGGCAACTCCAGGTGCGTCAGCAGCGTCGTCGTCATGGTGGCTCCTATGCGTTCACCAGGCGTCGGCGGCGTCCAGCATCGCGGGCACGTCCGTTCGCGCGCCCGGCCATCCGGCAGCCCACGCGTCCACCCACCTCTTCTGCGCCGCGGTCAGCTCCTTCGCCGCCTTCTTCTCCTCGGCGGTCGCTTCCTTCAGGATGAGGCGGAGACGCCGCATGATGTCCTTCTTCGTGGCGAGCGCAGCCTCGTGATGCTGGACGGCTGAGCGGTGGTCGCGGACCAGCTCGGAGACGGGCGTGTACGTGCGCTTCGCGGTCGCGAGGTCGGCTGCGAGCCTGTTCACTTCGTCCACGCGTACGGCGCGCTTGTCCTCACCCCACGTCCCCTTCTCTGTGGCCGGGGACAGCGGCTTCACACCCCGGGAGTGGCCGGAGACGGTGCCGAACTCCAACTCCTGCTCGCGGGAGATCGGCGTGCGCTCGTCGATCGCGCGGATGAGGAGGTTCAGCTGCCCGAGGAAGGTCACTGCACGGGTGCGCTCGCGGGCGGCGTGCCGGGTGGCTGCGCGCGCGGTGTCGTTCTGCGCGGACGCCGCGGTGGGGTCGCCGGTGAGGAGCCACCACACGGGACGGCGACCTGACGTGTACGCGTTCCGCTCGGCGATGAGCTGTTTGTAGTCGCGGATCCGGTCCACGTTCTCGCGGGCGAGGATGAGCTCGCGCGCCTGCTCCGGATCGAGGGCGAGGGTGTCGGTGTCCTCGTCAAGGTGGTCGTCGCCGACGGAGTACCCGACAACGACTTTCAGGCTGCCGCCGCGTTCGCGGCCTCGAGCGTCTCCTCGCCCTCCGCCGTGATCGCGACTTCGACGGCCCCGCCGAAGCCGCTCATCGCGGCCTGATCGCTGAGGCCGATCTCGCCGGCGCCGCTGATCTCGTCGAGACGGTCGGTGATCGCCTCCTTGAGCGCGAGCTGGTCGGCGTCCTTGTCGGTGTTGACGATGAAGGTGGCCGTGCCGCCTCCGCCGCCGAGCATCGACGAGAACTCTCCGCCCGATCCGGCCATCAGCATGACGTCGGTGACGCCGTCGATCTCGCCGAGCGCGTCCTCGACCTTCTCGGCGCCGTCGGAGACGGCGTCGAGGTCGGTGCCGGGCTCGAACTCCTGCGTGACCATCACCATGTTCTGGCCGGTGCTGCCGAGGAAGTCGACCTTCAGCAGCGGCACGAGCGAGACGGTGAGCACGAGCAGCAGGGCCGACGCGACGAGCGTGACGACCGGGCGCTTCTGGGTGGCGCGCAGCACCGGCGCGTAGCCGCGCTGCAGCCAGCCGTTGTGCTCCTTCTCCTCCGCCGCCTGGCGGATCTCGTCGACCGAGGCCTCGGTCTTCGGGCGGCGCAGGAACCAGTACGACAACACCGGCACGATCGTCAGCGCCACGAGCAGCGACGACAGCATGGCGATCGTCACGGTGAGCGCGAACGGCGCGAACAGCTCGCCGACCATGCCGCCGACGAGGGCGATCGGCAGGAACACGGCGACGGTGGTGGCCGTCGACGAGGTGATCGCGCCGGCGACCTCCTTCACCGCGGTGAGGATGGCGTGCACCTTCTCCTCGCCGTACGCGAGGTGGCGCTTGATGTTCTCGATGACGACGATGGAGTCGTCGACGACGCGGCCGATCGCGATGGTCAGGGCGCCGAGGGTCAGCATGTTGAGCGAGTGCCCGCCGAGGTTCAGGCCGATGAAGGTGACCAGCACCGACAGCGGGATCGAGATGGCGGTGACGAGCGTCGAGCTCACCGAGAGCAGGAAGACGAGGATCACGAGCACGGCGAAGACCAGGCCGAGCACGCCCTCGATCGCGAGGTGCTCGATCGAGTCCTCGATGAACGGGGCCTGGTCGAAGACGACGGCCAGGTCGAGCTCGTCGTGCTCGTCGGTCAGGGTGGCCATGGCATCCTCGACGCCGTGCGAGATGCCGACGACGTCGCCGTCGGGGACGGCGGTGATCGACAGCGAGAGCGCCTCCTCGCCGTTCATGCGGGTGATCGAGGTCTTCTCCTCAGTGACCACCTCGACCTCGGCGACGTCGGCGAGGGTGACGACTGTGCCGGGCTGGGTCGCGCTGGCGAGCGGGATCGCGCGCATGGCGTCGCATAATATATGCAGTACCGGCATTCACCGACGAACGCCGGGCCCGCGGGAGGTTGACCGATGACCGACGACGACGTCGTCCACGCATTCATCGCGTCGCGCCGCCGACACGACGTGAGCGAGCCGGCCGCGTGACGCTCGACGACGCCACCGCGGAACTCGTGCGGGGCCTCGCCGGCCTGGACGAGGCGCCGACCTGGACCATCGGCGCGGCCGAGGCCCGCCGACGTCGGCGCCCCCCGCGCGTCGCCACCGAACGCGACGCCGTGCATCGCGTAGAGAACACCGACGTCCCGACCGCCGGCGGCAGAACGATCCCGGTGCGCTCATTCCGACCCACGCAGACACCGCCCGGTGCGATCCTCTACTTTCCCGGCGGCGGCTGGGTGCTCGGCAACAACGACGGCAACGACGTGCTCGCCCGCCGCCTGGCGCAGGCGACCGGCCTCACCATCCACCTGGTCGAGTACAGCAAGGCGCCCGAGCATCCGTTTCCCGCCGCCGTCGAGGACGCCGCAGGAGCGCTCTCCTGGGCCGCCCGGCAGGCGACCGGCGGCCCACTGCACATCGCCGGCGACAGCGCCGGCGCGAACCTGGCGACGGTCACCGCGATCGCCGCCTGCGAAGCGGGCCCGCCGCTCGCGTCGCAGATCCTCCTTTACCCGCCGACCGACGCCGACTTCGGACGCGACTCCTACCGCGATCCCGTCACGACGACGACGATCCTGCCCGCGGAGCTCATGGCGTGGTTCTGGGAGCAGTACGTCCCCGAGCCGACGGCCCGCGCCGATCCGCGCGCGGCCCCGCTTCGCGCGCCCGCCCTCGCGGGGCTTCCGCCGACCCTCCTGATCACCGCGGAGCACGACGTGCTGCGCGACGAGGACGAGCTGTACGCACAGCGCCTCGCGGATGCGGGTGTGGAGATCACCCACCGGCGCTTCGCCGGACAGATGCACGGCTTCCTGTCGTTCATCGACATCCTTCCCGCCGCGCAGGCCGCCGTGGACGCGATCGGCCAGTGGACGAGGACGACAACCAGAAGGGATGACACATGACTGTCGCCGATGAGATCCACGACGTGGTCGTCGTGGGTGCCGGATTCGCCGGACTGTACGCGCTCAAGCGCCTGCGGGACAGCGGCTTGGACGTGGTCGGGATCGAGCGGGGCTCCGGGGTGGGGGGAACGTGGTTCTGGAACCGCTACCCCGGCGCGCGCTGCGACATCGAGAGCGCCTATTACTCGTACTCGTTCTCGGACGCGCTCCAGGAGGAGTGGGACTGGACGGAGAAATACGCGACGCAGCCGGAGATCCTCGCCTACCTCGAGCATGTGGCCGAGCGGTTCGACCTCAATCGCTACATCCGCTTCAGCGAAGAGGTCGTCTCGGCCGAGTACGACGAGGCATCGGCGACGTGGCACGTGACGACCGATCGCGGCCGGCATCTCGCCTGCCGCTATCTCGTGTTCGCGACAGGATGCCTGTCGGTGCCGAAGACCCCGGACATCTCGGGCCTCGAAGACTTCGCCGGCACGGTAATTCAGACGCACTCATGGCCGTCTAACCCGCCGGAGCTGACGGGCCTGCGCGTCGGGCTGATCGGAACAGGATCCTCGGGCATCCAGGCCGGTCCGATCCTCGCCGCGACAGCGGGCGAACTCACGGTGTTCCAGCGCACGGCCAACTTCAGCGTGCCCGCCCAGAACGCTCCCCTGGATCCGGGCTGGTGGGCGCGCACGAAGGAGCAGTACCCCGAGCTGCGTGAGCGCTCGCGCTGGTCGGCGTCCGGCTCGGTCCCGCTGGATGTCGTCCCCGTGCCCGCACTGTCCGTGTCGGAGGAGGAGCGACGGGCCCGGTACGAGGAGCGCTGGCGGATCGGCGGGATGAAGTTCCTGCAGGTGTTCTCCGACATCTACACCGACCGTGAGGCCAACGAGACCGCTGCGGCCTTCGTGCGCGCGAAGATCGCCGAGCTCGTGCACGACCCGCACGTGGCGAAGAAGCTGATGCCGACCGACCACCCGATCGGCACGAAGCGCATCTGCACCGACACCGACTACTACAGCATGTTCAACCGACCGAACGTGTCTCTCGTCGACGTCCGGAAGGAGCCCATCGTCCGCGTAGCCGCGGAGGGCGTGGTCACCGACGCACGCACCTACCCGCTCGATGTGCTCGTGCTCGCCACAGGGTTCGACGCGATGACGGGGGCACTCCTCAAGCCCGAGATCCGCGGCCGCGACGGACGACTGCTCCGCGACCACTGGAGCCACGGCCCGCGCAGCTATCTCGGGATCGCGATCTCCGGCTTCCCGAACCTCTTCACCATCACGGGACCGGGCTCGCCTGCCGTGATCAGCAACATGGTCACGTCGATCGAGCAGCACGTCGAATGGATCGCCGATCACATCGACTACCTCGATGCCCACGGCATCACCTCCAGCGAGCCGGATCCGCAGGCGGAGGAGAAGTGGGTCGAGCACGTGCGCGCCGTCGCCGACGCGACCCTCTACGGCGAGGCCGCGTCCTGGTACCTGGGCGCCAACGTCCCGGGCAAGCCGAGGGTCTTCATGCCCTATGTCGGCGGGGTCGGCGCGTACCGGGCGCAGTGCGATGCCGTGCGCGAAGACGGATATCGCGGTTTCCTGCTCGGAGCGCCGGTGAGCCTCGCCTGAGGGTCGGCGCCACCCCGAGGATCGTGGGGACGGACGGCGCGGAACGCTTGACCACCCCCTTAATACATTCTATATTTCTGACATTGAGTCACTTGGACTTGCACCCGACAGCACCAGCCCGACCACGAAGGAGTGGATCATGAGCATCCGCCCAATCACATCCCGGCGATCAGCCATGCTGCTCGCCCCGCTTGCCACAGCGGCACTGCTCCTCACGGCCTGCAGCAACCCGTCGGCCGCGCCGGAGCCCGGCTCTGAGGACGCGCCGCTGAAGGTTCTCATCATCTCAGGGGAGACCGGCGCGCTGAGCGTCAACTCTGAGGCGATGCGCCTCGGGGTCGATGCGGCCGTGGCAAGCCTGAACGAGGCCGGCGGAGTGCTCGGCCGCGAGATCGAGGTCGCGACCCTCGATGACCAGAGCGACCCCACGAGAGCGGTGACGCTTCTCCAGGAGTATGTCGCAGACCACGGCAAGCCCGACTTCGTCGCAGCCGGGCAGACGAGCAACGAGGCTCTCGCATTGGCACCGCTGCTCACGCGAGACCAGATCATCGGTATGGCCTCGGTGTCGTCGCCTGCGCTGGACAATCCGGCAGAGTACCCGTATTTCTTCAGCACCGCCGTGAAGCAAGCCGACGTGACGGCAGCCGCGGCGGCGTTCCTTGCAGATCAGGGCGACGTCGAGAAGGTGGGACTCGTCATCACGAACGACGCGCTCCGCGACGCTGTGGAGCCTGCGCTGCAGGCGGCGCTCGACGAGGTGGGGATCGAGTTGAGTGTGCACGCATTCGACCCCGAGGCGATCGACATCTCCTCCGCGTTCACCGAGGCTCGCGCGGCGGGTGCTGATTGGATCTATGCAGACGCGATCGGCACCGTCGTCCCCCGACTTTTCGAGGGTCGTGTCAAGGCGGGTGCGGAGACCATCCCGACGGTCGGAGGGTCGGGCATCGCGGTCTCACCGTTCACCGATTTCACGACCGAACAGCAGCGCGAGAACTTCTACCCGGTTCTCTATCCGCTGACGCACTACATCGCACCCGAAGACCGGTCGGACGCGCTCAACGACTTCATCAGCCGCCTCGGCGATCTCTCGGAGCTGCCCGTGACCATCAACACCCACGCGTACGGGTGGGACCAGATCATGATCTGGGCGAACGCCGTGGAGCAGGCAGGAACGGCTGACTCTGACGCCGTGCGAGACGCACTGCAGGCCCTCGAGCTCTCTGGCGCGGATGCCGCGGACCAGCCGTGGGTGCTGTGGCGCAACCTGTTCTCGGAAGACAGCCACTTCCCGCAGGTCACCGCTGAGGAGTTCGCGATCTCGCAGGTCACCGGCGAGCGCAAGGACACGATGCTGGTTCTCAAGGAAGACTGAACCAACGCCGCCGGGGGTGGGCGCGAGCGAATCGTGCCCACCCCTGAACACCTTGGAGACCTCGTGCTGGTAACTCTGATATCTGGCCTCGCGATCGGTGCGATCTATTCGCTTGTCGCGGTTGGCTACAACTTGACGTGGCTGACGTCCAAGGCGGTGAACTTCGCGTACGCTGCGTTCATCGTCACGGGGATGTTCCTCACTGCATGGATGTCGAATCTGGGCATCCCATTCCCTCTGATCTTCCTCATCCTGATCGCCGTCGGAGCGATCGTGGCTTTCGTGGAGTACATCACCGCAATTCTTCCGTTGCGCAATCGCGGCGATCACGCGGAACTCGTGACGACGGTGGGTGTGACGACCATCCTCCAGGGACTCATCTTCTTCTTCTCACCCGACGACGTCGTGCGCGTGCCGTTCTTCGGCCCGGACAGCCTGATCGATCTCCCGGGCGGCGGGCGCATCGCGCCGGCAGAGTTGGTGATCGTCCTCGTCGCGATCGTTGTGACGCTCGGCGCGCACTTCTGGTCGACGAAGACACGATCGGGTCTCGCGGCTCTCGCGCAGTCGGAGGACCGGGACGCTGCCCTCATCCTCGGAGTACGGCCGGGGCGCATCGCAGCGATCATGTTCGTGCTGTCCGGATCTCTCGGATTCGTCCTTGCGCCGTTCATCGGGCCGATCACCTTCGCGATCGTCGCGATCGCGATCACCCTCTCGATCAAGGGATTCGTGGTGCTGGCCATCGGAGGCATCGGGAGTCAGCTCGGCGCCCTGATCGCGGGCCTCGCACTCGGGGTCGTCGAGGCGATCGTCATCACCGTCGCCAGTGCCTCTTACCAGAACCTCGTCGTGTACTTCATCTTCATCGCAACTCTGCTCCTGAGACCACAAGGCATCTTCGGAGCCCGGAAGGAGCGTGCGGTATGACCGCCGAGGCCGTCCAGAAGCGTCGACCTCGACAGGGCTGGCTGCTTCCCGCCGCTTGGGTCGTCGTCACTGCCCTCTTCCTGCTCGCCCCTTCGCTGGGCTTGATCAACCTGCCGTGGATGCGGCAGATCATCCTCGTCGCGCTCCTCGCGCTGATCGTCAGTGGGCTGAATCTCAGTTTCGGGTTCGCCGGCGAGCTCTCGTTCGCCTCTGCCGCGATGTACGCGGCCGGCGCATACGCCACCGGATTCCTCGCGATGAACGTCGTGAACGATCTTGCGCTGGCGATCCTGGTCTCGTCGCTGTTCGGCCTACTACTCGGGTTGATCTCGGGCATCCCGGGACTCCGTCTGGGCGGCTGGATGCTGGCGACGTCGTCGTTCTTCCTCGTGCTGCTGGTCCCCGACATCGTCGACATCTTCCGCGACGCGCTGGGCGGGCACCAGGGCATGACCGGCATCCCGCGAGCGCAGCTGTTCGGTTTCGAGCTGGGCGACACAGGCCTCTACCTCGCGGTGATCGTGGTCACGAGCTTCTGGTTCATCCTGTACCGCAACCTCGTCGTGTCCCGTTCGGGCAATGCGCTCGCGGTCCTGCGCCAGAGCCCGATCCTCGCGTCGTCGCTGGGGATCTCCGTCTACGGGCTGAAGCTCAAGGCGTATGCGCTCGCGGGGCTGCCCGCCGCGATCGCCGGCGCGTTCTTCGCCTATCTCGACGGCTTCATCGCCCCCGAGAACTTCGGCATGAACTTCACGATCGCGATCCTCGCCGCGGCGATCCTCGGCGGCAAACGCAGCATCTACGGCGTGTTCCTGGGCGCCGCGATCATGCAGCTCGGCCCGATGCGCACCTCCCTGTTCGGCGACTTCGCGTTCATCGCCTACGGCGTCCTGCTGGTCATCGTCGGCGTGCTGCTCCCTGGCGGCATCGCCGGCGGCATCGCCGAGCTGCGCTCTCGCATCCGCGGGCGCCGCTCGACGCGCGAGACGAGCCGCCGTGCCCGAGCCGCCGCCGACAAGCCGTCCTTCGGGCCGCTGCCCGGCAAGCGCCTCGCCGTCACGGGGGTCGGCAAGACGTTCGGCGGCGTCGCCGCGTTGACCGACGTGACCTTCGAAGCCCGCCCGGGGCAGGTCGTCGCACTCATCGGACCGAACGGGTCCGGGAAGACCACGCTCCTGAACGTGATCAGCGGCTTCAACCGGGCCGACTCGGGAACCGTCGAGCTGGGAGACGAGGTGATCTCCGGAAGGGCACCGCATCGCGTCGCGGACGCGGGGGTGATGCGCACCTTCCAGACGCCGGTCATCCCCGAGATGACCGTGCGCGACGCGGTGGCGACGGCGCGCTACCGCAGCGACCGCGTGAGCATGATCGAGACGATGCTGCGGCTTCCGCGCTATCGCTCCGCTGCCCGGCGCGATAGCGCAGCGGTCGACGACGCGCTCGCCGCGTGCGGGCTGTCGGACGTCGCCGATCTGCCGGCGACGTCGCTCCCCCTCGGCACGCGACGCGTGCTCGAGCTGGCCCGCGCGCTCGTCGTCTCCCCCTCGCTCGTGCTCCTCGATGAGGTCGCGTCCGGCCTGGACGAGGAGGAGGTGCAGTCGCTCGCCGACGTCGTCCGCGCCGTGCGCGCCGCCGGCGGCACCGTTCTGCTCGTCGAGCACAACTTCTCGCTGGTCCGGGCCCTCGCCGACCACGTCGTCGTGCTGTCGCAGGGACGGCTCGTCGCGGAGGGCGCTCCGGATGAGATCGCTCATCACCCCGAGGTGCTGCATCACTATCTCGGAGAACCGGTGAGCACCGACGCTGTCGCCGCCGGCGACGCGATCCCCGACGAGGTCGACGATGGCGACCACTTCGTGCAAGAAGGAGCAGACCTTGGCCGGTGACGTCTTGGAAGTGCGCTCGGTGACGAGCGGATACGGCGACCTCACGGTCATCCGCGAGGTCTCGCTGTCCGTCGCGCCCGGCCAGATCACGGCGGTGCTGGGAAGGAACGGCGCGGGCAAGACCACCACGCTGAAGACGATCGCCGGCCTGCTGCCCGTGAACCACGGCGAGGTGATCTTCGACGGACAGACGATCACGAAGTCGCCCGCCCATTCCAGACGCGGAATGGGATTCGGCTACGTCCAGGAGAACAAGCGCATCTTCAAGAGCCGCACGGTCGAGGAGAACCTGGTGCTCGGGCTCTACCGGCTGGGCCTCGCGCGCCAGGAGGAGCAGCACAGGCTGGATGAGGTGTACGAGCGCTTCCCGATCCTCGCCGAGCGCAGGCGTCAGACCGCCGGCTACCTGAGCGGCGGCCAGCAGCAGATGCTCGCCATCGGTCAGGCGCTCCTGAACCGGCCGCGGCTGCTCATGCTGGACGAGCCGTCCACCGGGCTGGCGCCGTCGATCGTGTCGGAGGTGATGCAGACCGTGCAGCGGCTGCGCGACGAGGGGCTGGCAGTGCTCCTCATCGAGCAGGCCGTCGAGGCGGCGCTGCGCGTCGCCGACAGCGTGGTGGTGCTCGACGTCGGACGGGTCGTACACACCGGATCGTCGTCGGACGAGGGGCTGCGCGCGATCATCCAGGACGCCTACATGGCATCGCCGCCCAGCGGACGGAGCTGACGTGGTCGCTCTCGCGGGCCGGGTGGCGATCGTCACGGGGGGCGGACGCGGTCTCGGACGCGCGCACTGCCACGAGCTCGCGCGGCGCGGCGCGGCGGTCGTCGTCAACGACCTCGGCGTCTCCACGGACGGTTCGCGGACCGAGCGAACCTCCCCGGCATCGGAGGTCGTGGAGGAGATCCGCGCGTTCGGGGGCACCGCCTGGGCGCACGAGGGCTCGGTCACGGACGCCGCAGACTGCGACCGGCTCGTCGCAGAGGCCGTGGCCCGTTTCGGGCGACTCGACATCGTCGTGAATAACGCCGGCATCCTGCGCAGCGCACCTCTCGTCGAGACGTCCCCGGCGGATTTCGAGGCCGTGGTCGCCGTGCACCTGACCGGGACTTTCCTGCTCACCCGCGCCGCGGCCGTGCACTGGGCGCAACGCAGGTCCCAGGGCGAGCCGGTCTCGGGGCGCGTCATCAACACCACATCGTCCGTGGGCATGATGGGACAGCCGGAGATGGCCGCGTACGCCGCCGCGAAGGCGGGCATCCTCGGCCTGACGCTGACGACGGCCAAGGAGCTGGCCGACCTCGGTGTGACCTGCAACGCCGTGTCCCCGGTGGCGGCGACGCGCATGACGACCCACCTGCCGTGGAACGACGGCGCGGTCGGCGACCGGTACTCGCCGTTCGATCCCCGCAACGTATCCCCGCTGGTCGCGTACCTCGCCTCAGAGGACGCCTCCTGGCTCACCGGGCAGGTGCTGCGCATCGAGGGAAACTCCGTGATCCGGATGCACCCGTGGGGCCGGGGAGAGGTGTACCGCGCTTCGGATGAGGGCGGCTTTGTCACCGCCGACGAGCTCGACCGCGGACTGCGGGGCATCTACGGCGTCTTCCCGCCGGCGATGCTCTCGGACGCCACGCGGAGCGCCTGAAACCGCGTCAGACGCCCGCGGTCGCGATTTCGCGCAGCCGATGACGATCGACCTTCATCATGGCAGTCATCGGCATGCTCTCCAGCACCACGACGTCGTCCGGCGCCTTGTAGTCGGCCAGTCGCGACGAGACGAACCGCCTCAGCTCCTGCAGATCGGGCACCGCATCCCCTCGCGGCACGACGAACGCCAGGCCCCGTTCGCCGATGACAGGCGTCGGCACGCCCACCACGGCGACCTGCCCCACGGACGGATGCTCGGCGAGCACGCTCTCGACTTCGAGCGGATAGACGTTGTAGCCGCCGCGGATGTACATATCGCCGCGTCGACCGGTCAGCTCCAGCTCGCCCCCCGCCGCGATACGGCCGAGGTCGCCGGTGCGCAGCCACCCGTCGGGATCGAGCGCGGCGGCGGTGGTCTCGGGCGACCGCCAGTAGCCGCGCATGACGCAGCTGCCTCGCACCTGGATCTCGCCGACCTCCCACGCCGGCGCGGGCGTGCCGTCCGCGGCGACGACACGCACCTCCATTCCGGCCTGCGCACGGCCCACCGTGCGCGACTGCACCTCGGGGCTGTCTTCGGGGTCGGTGCCCGAGATGCTCGGCGCCTCGGTCATCGCATAGCGCACGATGAGCGGCACGCCGAGCGCGGAGGTCACGGCTTCGACGAGCTGAGGCGGGGCGGGCGCCGTCGCCGACGTCGCAAGCCGCAGGTGCGGCAGCGGGGTGTCGGCCAGTCCGTGCTCCAGCAGCTTCGCCCACTGCGTGGGGACGGCGCCGGCCACGGTGATCTCCTCCTCCTGCAGCACCGCCAGGGTCGTCGGCGCCTTCCACGGCGACGGCGGGATGACGAACGTGATGCCCCACGCGATCTGGTCCCACACCTTGGCCATGTACCCGGCATGCGCGAACGGCGTGGCGACCAGCCGACGGTCGCCCGGGGCGCTCATCACCCCCGCCGACCACACCGCCGCTCTCAGCTGCTCGTGGCCGTACCAGGCCCCCTTCGGCATCCCGGTGGTGCCGCTCGTCCAGATCACCACGGCCGGCGCGCCCTCGGGCCAGGCGGGGGGAACGATGTCGGCCACCGGACCGATGCGGGCGGCATCGAGATCGTCCGTTCCGACGCGGACGACCCCCTCGGGCGCGAGCGTCGTGTCGCCCACCACGGCGCGCGCCCCGGAGGTGCCGAGGATGGCCGCCACCTCTGTCGGCCCGAGCCGCGAGTTGATGCCCGACACGACGAGCCCCGCGCGCAGCCCACCCGCGTACGCGATCGCGAACCCGATGGACGATGGCACGTGGATCGCCAGCAGCTCACCCGGCCGGAGCCCGCGACGGTGGAGCTCGGCGGCGAAGCGCGTCGCCGCCGAGTCCCACTCGCGAAACGTCAGCACGTCGCGCGCGACCGACCTGTCGATGTATGCGGCGCGCGAGCCGAAGTGCTCGGCGGCGGCGGCGAGCGCCGTCGCCAGGTCGTCGAACTCACCCGGCAGAGGCGGCTGGGGCGCCCCCTCGCTCATGGGCGCTCGCGTCCCACGGCGGTCTCGACGAACGAGCGGTCGACGAGCTCCTCCTCCGGGATCGGCTCCGCGTACGGGGACTCGCCGAGCTCGATGAACATCTCCTGGTGCGCGTCGGTCATCCCCGTGGGCACATCCCAGTTGAAGACGAACGACGGCGTGCGGGCGATGGCATCCGCCTCGACCCCGGTGGCGGCGCTGATGATCTCGAGATTCTCCGCGTCGGCCTTGTAGTCCCCGGAGAAGTAGGTGTTGATCGTGCGGACGTAGGCGCGCACGAACGCGGCCGCCACGTCCGGGCGGTCGAGGAGCGACGGCCCGCCCCAGAACCCGCCGTTGTCGCTGCCGGCGGGAACCGACGTCGCGATCCGGGTGAAGTCCGGGTCGTCCTGGAGCTCGAGCCAGAAGGGGTCGAGGATCATCGCGGCGTCCACGGATCCGTTCTGGAGCGCGAGCACAGTGTCCGCCGGGGCGACCACGATGTACTCGAAACCCTTCATGTCGACGCCGGTCTCCTGCGCCTGGTCGAAGAGGTCGACGTTCGCCGCCGATCCCGCTCCGACGGCGCTTCCGAACTTAGTGCCCGGGCCGAGGTCGGCGACCTCGGTGTCGCCGCCGCGCGCCCACACGCCCGCGAGCGACTCCTCGGCGATCCAGCCCTGTCCGAGCAGCATCCGCATCGCGACGCCCTGCGACGCCGAGTTGTACACGCCGGCCGAGTTAGCGGACGCGATCCCGTCGAGCTGCCCGCCGGCGACCAGCGGCAGCGCGTCGCGCGTGGGGAGCACCTGGATGTCGAGATCGATGCCCTCGGCCTCGAACTCGCCCTCCTGGACGCCCACGAAGTACGGCGCGGCGTAATCACCGGTCTGCGAGGCGATCGCGATCGTCACCTTGGCCGGCTCGTCCAGCGGAACCGCCGCGGGCGCTCCGGGCTCGCAGCGGGCCGGACCGTTTTCGACATCGGATGCGAGGGAGAAGTCCGCGCCCTCGTCGCAGCCCTCGACGGCCGCGATCTCACCGCTTCCGGATGCGGCTCCGTCAGGGGTCTCCCCCGCGGGACCGGGCTGCTGGCTGCAGCCGCTCAGCAGGACCGCGACGAGCGCGGTCACGGTGGCCAGAAACCAGGTTCTCTTCATGTCTACCTCCATTGGTGGACGATCAGCAGTCGCGTGATCGGGCGTGCCTCACTTGATGAAATCGCCGTGCTTCGCCCACGGAGTGAGCAAGCGTCCCAGGCGCGAGATGACGAGCGCGAGCACGACGCCCATGATCGAGACCAGCAGGATGCCGACGTACATCTGGTCGTTCAGGAACAGCGCCCGCGAGTTGAAGATGACGTATCCGAGGCCGGTGTTGCCGACGGTCATCTCAGACGCGACGATCACCAGCACCGCGGCCGTGATCGCCACGCGCGCCGCGACGAACACCTGCGGCAGCACCGCCGGGAACATGACCCGCGTGAACGTCCGGAAGCGACCGGCGTTCAGCGATCGCGCGGCGTCGAGATAGCCGTCGGCGATGCCGCTGAACGCCTCCATCGTGTAGATCCACATGTAGAAGAAGACCGTGATGGTGACGATGAGCAGGAGCGGTGGGTCACCGAGCCCCACCATGACGATGAACACCGGCAGCAGTGCCAGTTTCGGGATCACATAGAGGGCGCTCAGGGTGGGCTCGAGCGCAGCCCGCAGGATGCGCGACGTTCCGGTCATCGCTCCGACCGCGATGCCGGTGGTCGCGCCGATGGCGAACCCGACGACGATGCGGGTGAAGGTGGCGCCGATGTCCCCCCACAGCCGGCCGGCGGAAAGGTATTCCACGGCCGACTCCACGATCCGGATCGGCGGCGTGTAGAGCACCGGATCGATCCAGCGCGCCATGGCCGCCACCTGCCAGAGCGACAGCAGCACCACCGGCACGCCGATGCCGAGCAGCGTGTACCCCGTGCGACGACGACGCGCGTGAGCCACGGCCTGCGCAGGGCTGCGGCGCGGCATGCGCACGAGCTCGTGCTGCTCCCCCGGCCCCTGCGCGACGGTCTCCATGATCGCCATCAGCGCCCGCCTCCCATCGCGACCGAGCCCTGCCGCTCCATCTGGGCGACCACCTCGTCGCGCAGGTGACGCCACAGAGCGCCTCTCATGTCGGCGAACGCGCTGGACTCGCGGACGTCCGCGGTGCGCGGACGCTCGAACGGCACGATCTGCTCATCGAGCACAGTGCCGGGCCTCGAGGTCATGACGATGACGCGATCGCTGAGCACAAGGGCCTCCTCGAGGCTGTGCGTGACGAACACGACCGTGCGATGCGATGCCTGGGCGAGCTCCAGCAGCTCGCTCTGCAGCATCTCGCGCATCTGCGCGTCGAGCGCCGCGAACGGCTCGTCCATGAGCAGGATCTCCGGATCCGTCGCGAGCGCTCGAGCGATCGCCACGCGCTGTCGCATGCCGCCGGAGAGCATCCCGGGGTACGAGCGCGCGAAGTCGCGAAGGCCGAGCCGGGTGAGCCAGTCGTATGCGCGCTCACGCGCCTCGGCTCGTCCGACGCCCCTGGTCGACAGCGCGAACAGGATGTTCTTCTCCACGGTCATCCAGGGGAAGATGCCGTAGTCCTGGAAGACGGTCGCGATCGCGGGCCGCGCGGGGTCGGCGACGCGCACCCGCATGACGCCCTCCGTGGGCTCCACGAGCCCGGCCGCCAGCTTCACGAAGGTCGACTTGCCGCAGCCGGAGGGCCCCACCAGGGACACGAACTCGCCTTCTGCGATCGCGAGGTCCAGGGGGCCGAGCGCGGGCACGGCTCCTTGTCCGGTGCCGAACGACTTGGTGAGGCCGATGGCTTCGATCTTCGGAGCGGGAACCGCGGGGGACGGTGCCGATGCGGTTGCCGAGGCAGGGTCGTGCACGTTGAGACTCCCTTGTCCAGAGCGGTCGCGCCGCTGCGCCGTTCGGAGCGATCGACATGACCTGCTCGTTTTATATATAACGTATTATGCATCGCAAGCAAAGAGGTTGGGCCGAAATGGCCCCACCGCCCTCAGCGACGAGGGCGGGCCGGAGATCGAGCAGCCGATCGGGCTGGTGAGGGCGTGCGGCATGGACCTTGAGGACTTCATCGCGAGCGGTCTCAGCGACGACGAGCTGAGAGAGGCCGTCGACCAGGCGCACATCGCGTCCCTCCTCACGACGCTGGCCGCGTTGACGGGCGACGACACGCTGATCCGGGACGAGTTTCGCCCCACGGGCGGCGCCGTGAGCCTCACCCTGGATCCGCACGGCGGGCTCGCCGAGGATCGGCTGGCGGAGGCGCGTGCCGCGGCGTTCGAGGCGCTGCGACGACTGCGCGACGCGCCGCGTCCTCCCGCGCAGCCGTCGCCCGAGCGCCTCGAGCGCCTGATGCGCTTCATCACCGGCCCCGTCGACAGCGCGTACCGCCCGCTGATGGAGCACGAGCTCGGCCTCGCCGAGGATGCCGGCGCGCCGCGCTGGCACGCCGACGAGCTCCACCCCGGCTCGCCGGTGCGTGCGCTCGTGGTCGGTGCCGGCCTGTCGGGCATCGCCGCCGGCCATCGGCTGCTCCAGGCGGGGCTCGTGGTGACCATCGTCGAGCGCAACGCGGACGTCGGCGGCGTGTGGCTCGAGAACGACTACCCCGGAGCGCGCCTCGACACGAGCAACTTCACCTACAGCTACTCGTTCGCGCAGCACGGCGGGTGGCGCAAGCGGTACTCGCCGCGCGACGAGATCCTCGGCTACCTCCGGGACGTCGCCGACCGATTCGGCATCCGTGAGCGGGTGCGCTTCAGAACGCGCGTCACCGCGCTGCGATGGGATGACGAGGCGCGCCTGTGGCACGCCACGACCCGCGACGAGCACGGCGTCGAGAGCGAGCTGCAGGCCGAGTTCGTCATCTCGGCCGTGGGTCAGCTCAACGAGCCGCTGATCCCGGACATCCCCGGCGCCGCGACGTTCCGCGGCCCGGCCTTCCATACGGCCCGCTGGGATCACTCGGCGCCGATCGACGGCGCTCGCGTGGGCGTCATCGGCACCGGCGCGAGCGCCTTCCAGGTGATCCCCCAGGTCGCGCGCACGGCGGGCGAGGTGGTCGTGTTCCAGCGGACGCCCGCCTGGGTGATCCCGACGCCGCGGTACAACGCCGACATCGAGCCCGGGCTGCACCTGCTGCTCGAGCGACTGCCGCAGTACCACCGCTGGTATCGGTTCGCGCAGTTCTGGAACAACGTCGAGGGCATCCGCTCGCTCGCCCTCGTCGATCCCGCGTGGGAGCATCCGGTCTCGGTGTCCGCGGCCAATGACGAGATGCGCCGGTCGCTCACCCGGTTCCTCGAGGAGGAGTTCGCCGATCGCCCCGACCTCCGCGCGATCCTCGTGCCGGAGTACGCGCCGTACGCGAAACGCGCGGTCAGGGACGACGGCACGTGGACGAACGCCCTCAAGCAGCCGCACGTCCGCGTCGTCGTCGACCCGATCCGCGCGATCACCCCGCACGGCATCGAGACCGCGGACGGCGCACACCACGACCTCGACACGATCGTCTACGGCACCGGCTTCCGCGCCTCCGAGTTCCTCTCCAGCATCACCGTCACGGGACGCGACGGCGCCGACCTGCACGCCCGATGGGGCGGCGACGCACGGGCATTCTGGGGCACGTCGGTGCCCGGCTTCCCGAACCTGTTCCTGCTCTACGGACCCAACACGAACCTCAACGTGAACGGCAGCGTCGTGCTGTTCGTCGAGGCGGCGATCGAGTTCGCCCTCGCCGGCATCCGGACGGTGCTGGAGCACGGGATGTCCGCACTGGACGTGCGCGAGGAGGCGTACGACGCGTACAACCGGCGGATCGACGAGGCCAGCCTCGGCCTCGCGATCGGGGCGTCCTCCGTGAACTCCTGGTACAAGAACCGATTCGGCCGGAACTCGCAGAACTGGCCGCTCACGACGCTCGAGTACTGGCAGGGCACGCGCGGGCCGACGCTCGAGGACTACGACCTGCTGCCGTGACCGCGGCTGAGGCGCGCCCGGACGCCTCAGCCGCCCATGCGCAGGCCCCGCGCCCGGGTCTGGAAGATGTCGGTGGCGAACAGCGTGCCCAGCTTCGTGGCGTCCCAGCGCTTCTCGCCGCTCGAGACCGTCACCGCCTCGGTCCAACCCGACATGAGATGGATGCGATCCTCCATGGCGCGGATGACCTGGCCGGACACGTAGCCGGCCTCGGCGCTCGCGAGCCATGCGACGACCGGCGAGCAGTTCGACGGATCGGTCGCGTCGTACACGCCTTCCGGGCGCTCGTCCGGCTCGAGCGGCGCGCCCTCGGACCCCAGCGTGGCCGAGATGCGCGTGAGACCGCCGGGGCCGATGGCGTTGACGGTCACTCCGATGCCCGCGAGCTCGAGGCTCGTCGTCAGCGTGAGGCCGACGATCGCGGCCTTCGCGGTCGCGTAGTTCGACTGGCCGAAGTTTCCCAGCAGTCCGGCCCCGGAGACCGTGTTGATGATGCGGCCGTAGGTCTGGCCGTCGCCGGCCTTCGCCTCCTCCCGCCAGCGCCTCGCGACCGCGCGGCTCGCGAGCCAGGTGCCTCTCACGTGCACCTTCATCACGAGGTCGAAGTCGGCGGCCGCCATGTTCCAGATCGCGCGGTCGCGCACGATGCCGGCGTTGTTGACGAGCACGTCCACGCGCCCGAGCTCGTCCCAGGCCCGCTGCACCATCGCCTCGACCTGATCCTCGTCGCCGACATCGCTGTAGTCGGCGATCGCCGATCCGCCCCGCGCGCGGATGATGTCGACGACGACGTCCGCGTCGCGGCCGGCCCCCTCGCCCTTGACGGACGTGCCGAGATCGTTGACGACCACGGTCGCGCCGTGCTTGGCGAGCTCGAGCGCATGGCCGCGGCCGATGCCGTGTCCCGCGCCGGTGACGATGGCGACCTTGCCGTCCAGAAGACCTGACATGTGATGCGACTCCTTCGAAGCGCTCGGGTGGATGCCGCGCAGCGCGGCGGTCAGCTCGCCTCGGGGGCGAAGAGGGCGATGCTCACCTCGTCGGTGAGCGGGAAGACGACCAGGCGCAGCGGCATGCCGATCGACAGCTGCTCCGGCGTGCAGTCGACGAGGCGCGTCATCACCCGCGGCCCCTCCTCGAGCTGCACGACGGCCGCCGTGTACGGCAGCTGGTCGCGGAAGGGCGGCAGGTCGTTCATGTAGACCGTCGAGTACGTGTACAGGGTGGCCCGGCCGCTCGCCGGCAGCCACTCCACGTCATCGCTCCAGCACGCGGGGCAGAACGGCCGCGGATAGTGATGCACGACGCCGCAACTCCGGCAGCGCACGACGCGGAACACGCCGTCCTCTCGCAGCGCCTGCCAGAACGGCGCGCCGTCGCTCTCGACGACGGGCAGGTCCGTGCGTTGAGACATCGGGCTCACCACCCCCGGAACCGCGCGGGGCGCTTCTCGAGGAACGACGCGATGCCCTCCGTCACGTCCGACGATCGCGACTGCAGCTCCTGCACGTACGCCTCGGCGGCGAAGGCCGCCGCACGGTCGGCGTCGAGCGACGCGTTGAACAGCCGCTTCGTGAGCGCGATCGCGCTCGTCGCCCCCGCGGCGAATCTCGCGGCGATCTCGGCGGCGGCGTCGTCGAGCTCATCCGGTTCGACCACGCGGTTCACCAGCCCGAGCCCCTGCGCGTCGATCGCCGAGAGCCTGTCGCCGAGCAGCGCGAGCTCCTTCGCGCGCTGCAGTCCGATCAGCCGCGGCAGCAGGTACGCCCCGCCGGCGTCGACCGTGAGGCCGCGCAGCACGAACGACTCGACGAATGCCGCGGACGTGGAGGCGACGACGAAATCGGAGGCGTACGCGATGTGCGCCCCCATCCCGGCCGCGGCCCCCTGCACGACGCTCACCACGGGCTTGTCGCAGTCGAGGATCGCGGAGATGAGGCGCTGCGCGCCGCCCATGATGCGGCGCGTGACGTCTCCGGCTCCGGGCTCGGCGCCCGCCCCCACGCCGGTGACGTCGGCGCCGGTGCAGAAGTGGCGGCCGTTGGCCCGCAGGATGACGACGCGCACCGCGCGATCCTGGTGCGCCCCTGCCAGCAGCGCGACGATCTCGTCCCGGTCGACCGGGCGCAGCGCGTTTCCCGCGCTCGGGCGGTCGAGCGTGATCGTCAGCACGCCCTCGCGGGTCTCGCCATGGACGGCGGCGGGGTCGGTCATCGTGGGGACGCTCCGATCGATGTCATGCGGCGGCGCATGTCCGGCTGCGTCGCCGGATGTTGCCTTATTCTGGCACTACTGTCACCATTTATTCAACCGTGCGCCATGCCGGAAGGGAAGACGATGTCGCCAGATGCCGCAGAATCCGCGGTTCCTTACGAGTTTCCCGTGGAGAGAGGAGCGATCCGCCTGTTCGCTGAGGCGATGCAATCTGACGATCCTGCCTACTTCGGTGCGACACCGCTTGTGCCGCCGACATTCCTGATCACGGCGTGGCGGTGGGCACCCGACGGCGGCAGAGCCGCCCACGGCATCCCCCGCGAGCGGCTGCTGCACGGCGAGCAGGAGTTCGTCTTCCACGGCGCGCCGCCGCGTGCCGGCGACACGCTCACCGTCACCGAGCGCGTGAGCGACCGCTACACCAAGGACAGCCGCAGCGGGAAGATGGAGTTCGTCGTCATCACGACGGAGTTCCACGGCGATGGCGTCCTCCGCGCCGAGATGAGGTCGACGTTCATCGGCCGAGAGCCGAAGGGGTCGAAGTGACCGGCCTGCCCGCCGTCGGGGAGACGGCGCCCGAGCGCGCTTACGGCCCGCTCACGACCGAGATGTTTGTGCGCTACTCCGGCGCATCCGGCGATCTGAACCCGATGCACTACGACAAGGACTTCGCCGTGAAGGCGGGTTACCCGTCGGTGTTCTCCCAGGGCATGCACACGGCCTCCCTGCTCGCGTCGTTCGCCATCGACTGGCTCGGGGCCGAGCGCCTGCGTCGCATCCGCGTGCGCTTCCGCACGATCGTGTTCCCGGGCGACGTGCTCACCTGCACCGGGCGCGTGACCAGCACGTCGGGCGCCCTCGCGACGGTGGAGCTCGTCGCCACCCGGCAGGACGGCTCGGTCGCCATCCAGGGAGAGGCCGATTTCACCTTCGACGAATGACACCGCGCACGCCGCGGCCGCCGTCGACAGCGGTCGCGCGGAACCGCCCCGGCATACTGAATGGATGCGCGCGGAGGTGGGTCGACGTCGGGCGAGCTACGGACCGACGAGTCCGGAGATCGGGGCGCTCGGCGCCAAGACGGCGGCGGCCATCCCGGAGGCGGCACTCGCGGTGTTCACCCGCAAGGGGTACCACGAGACGACGATCGCGGACATCGCGGCGGAGCTGGGCCTGTCTCGCGCCACGCTCTACCAGTACTTCGAGAGCAAAGAGCAGATCTTCGTGCGGGTGCTCGACGAGTGCGGCGCCGCGGTGATCGACGTGACCCGCCGGCTGGGCGAGCTCGGCCGCACCCCGGAGGGCTTCGCGAACCTGCGGTGGTGGCTCGACGAGTGGGCGCGTGTGTACGCGCGGTATGCGGTGGTGTTCGCCGAGTGGACGTCCGTCGACGGCCCCGACGCGCCCGTCGGGTCGCTCGTCAGCGACTTCAACGTGCGCTTCAGCCAGCGCATCGCGCGGCGTCTCGCGGAGAGCGGCGTCAGCGGCGACCCGCTCGACATCGCCGTCGTAATCACGGGCATCGTGCTGCGATGGAATCAGCTGCGGCGCGCGCGGGGCACGTCGGCAGACGGCGATGACGACGGCGAACCCGAGTACGACTTCGCCGTGCTCGTGCAGCTGATGCTGTTCCCCGACACTCCCCCGGAGGCGACCGGGCACGCGGTGCCGCGCCGCTGGCACACGCGCCGCGTGAGCGGCAGGCTCGAGCCCTCGCCCGCCGGGCGGCCCTGGAGCACGCGCGATCCGCGCGGCGGCCTCACGGCGCGCAGCGCCGCGACGGTGCGGGCGCTGCTCGCGTCGGGGTCGCGCGTCTTCGCGGCGGGCGGCTTCCCGCGCGCGAGCGTCGACGAGATCGCCGCGAACGCGGGATACGCGCGCGGGACCTTCTACAAGTACTTCGCGACGAAGACGGCGATGCTCGAGGCGCTGGCAGAGGCCTGCACGCAGGAGTCCATCACGGCGGCTCGCCGCCTCGAGCAGGTCGACGACTTCCCCGGGCTGCTCGACTGGTGCCGCTCCATCCTCGACCTGAGCCGGTCGCATCAGGCCGTGTTCCGGGCATGGCTCGAGCGCTCGCCGATGACACCGGATCTGCGCGAGATGCGGGCGGCGGTCGTCCGATCGCTGCGGCGCTCGCTCTTCCTGCATCTGAGCGGCGTCGACCGTGGACATCCGATGGAGCTCGGCTGCGCGACGACCTTCGTCGCGGCCGTCTTCGACCAGGTCCCGGGCGCCTTCGAGCTGAACCGACGCGACATCGAGCCCGACGCGGCGGCCGAGCTGATCGCGACGCTCCTCGACCGCGCGCTCTTCGGCTGGACGAACCGCGACTAGATATTATATATCTAATCACGGCGACAATCCGCCGAAGAATGTCCAGCGTCGACACCGTTGCCGACGCCGCGTGAGGAGCTCTGTGCCATGAGGATCATCGTCCTGGTGAAGGATGTGCCCGACACGTACGGGGATCGCAAGCTAGATCCGGAGACCGGCCTGGCGGATCGCGTCGCCGGCGACCACGTCATCGACGAGATCGACGAGCGTGCCCTCGAAGTCGCGCTCGCCTACGCCGACGGGGCGCCCGATACGGAGGTCATCGTGCTGTCGATGGCGCCGGAGCCCGCTTCGGCGTCGCTGCGCAAAGCGCTCTCGATGGGCGCGAGCGCCGCCGTGCACATCGTCGACGACGAGCTCGTCGGGGCCGACCTCGGGCTGACCGCCGAGGCGCTCGCGGCCGCTGCCCGCCGCGCGGAGGCCGATCTGATCGTCGCCGGCAACGTCTCGACCGATGGCTCGGGCGGTGTCATCCCCGCCATGGTGGCCGAGCTGCTCGGTGTCCCGCACCTCACGGCGCTGTCTGCCGTGCAGATCCGGGCCGACGGCGTCTCCGGCACACGAGCGACCGAGAGCGGCACCGCCGACGTGTCGGCAGGGCTGCCCGCCGTGGTGTCGGTCACCGAGGCGCTGCCCGAGGCGCGCTTCCCGAACTTCAAGGGCATCATGGCCGCCAAGAAGAAGCCCTTCGAGACCGTCTCGCTCGCCGATCTGGGCGTGACCGCGCTCGACCCCGCCACTCCGCGCGCGATCATGATCGCCGTCGCGGAGCGGCCGCCGCGCGTGAGCGGAGTGAAGCTCACCGACGACGGTGAGGCCGGAGCGCGCATCGCCGAGTATCTCGTCACGAACCGTCTCGCCTGAGGAGCAGCCATGACCGTCTACGCCGACGACGCCGTTCTCGTCCTTCTCGATGCGACTCCGGCGGGGGAGCTCGCCGCCAGTGCCGCCGGCCTGTTGGGCGCCGCCGCGCAGATCGGCACGCCCGTCGCCCTCGCGGTCACGGCTCCCGGCGCCGGACAGGCGGCCGCGGAGGCCGCCGCGGCTGTCGGTGCGACAGCCGTTCTGACCGCGGAGCTGCCCGAGGTGGGCGCCTCGCTCACCGGACCGGCGGTGGACGCCCTGGTCGCCGCGACCGAGGTCGTGCGTCCCGACGCGATCCTCGTTGCCCACTCGGTCGACGGGCGCGATGTCGCCGGCCGTTTCGCCGCGCGCACGCGCGCCGTGCTCCTCGTGGACGCCGTCGGCGTGACGCGTGACGACGAGGGCATCGTCGCCCAGCACTCCGTCTTCGGCGGCGTGTACTCGGTCGACGCGGCGGCGACGTTCGGCGCTCCGGTCATCACCATCCGGCAGGGTGCGATCGACGCCCGCGCCGCCTCCGCACCGCTCGTCCACGACGCGCTGACGGTGACCGCCGCCACCCCCTCCGCTGAGGTGACGGCGTTCCACGCCGCTGTGGAGACGTCGAGCCGTCCGGAGCTGCGCGGCGCCGCGAAGGTCGTCTCCGGCGGCAGGGGCCTCGGATCGGCCGAGGGCTTCGCGCTCGTGGAGCGGCTCGCCGACACGCTCGGCGCCGCCGTGGGCGCGTCGCGGGCCGCCGTCGACGCCGGATACGTCCCGCAGTCGCACCAGGTCGGCCAGACGGGCGTGTCGGTGTCCCCGCAGCTCTACATCGCACTCGGGATCTCGGGAGCGATCCAGCATCGTGCCGGCATGCAGACGTCGAAGACGATCATCGCCGTGAACAAGGACCCGGACGCGCCCATCTTCGATGTCGCGGACCTCGGCGTCGTGGGAGACGTCTTCTCCGTCGTCCCGCAGCTGATCACGGCCCTCGAATCGCGGAAGGCATGAGCATGCCCCAAGCCATGACGCAGGCGCAGAAGCAGACGCAGACGCAGACGATCCGGCGCGGTCTGCCGCGCCGTCCCGCCGGCGAGCCCTGGCCCCCGACCGCCACCGCGATCGAGGCGGCGCCGTCGACGCCGGCTGCCGGTCCGGCGCCCGCCGAGGACCGGGCATCCGCTTCCGCCCCTGCGACCCGGGTCCGCCAGGGCCTGCCGCGCACTCGTCCGACCGGCACGGCGGATGATGCGCCGGGCCGCACCGGAGCCGATGTGCCGGTGAGCCGGACGCGCGGCCCTGAGGTCTCGACCGCGGGCACCGACGCGGGGAACGGCACGCGCACACCCCTCCGCCGCGGCCTGCCCCGCTCGTCGGACGGGGATCCCTGGCCGCCCGCCGGGTTCGCGCCCAGTGCGCCGGCTCCCGTGCCCGTGGAAGCGCCCGCTCCCCCGTCGCGCGAGTCGGCCCCGTCGCGCGAGTCGGCCCCGTCGTCCGCCGCGCCTCGTCCGGCCGAGCGCCGCGCAGCGCCGGTGCCCCCCGACACGTCGACGCTGCCTCGCGTGATCGCGGGCGTCTTCGCGATCGCCGCACTGCTGATCCTCGCCGCCACGATCGTGGCGTTCACGCGATGGATCGTGAGCCTGAGCGGGATGCAGGAGTTCCTCACCCGGTTCCCCGGCGAGTACCCGCTGCCGGAGGGCGCGGACCGCGGCTTCCCGGCCTGGGCGCGCTGGCAGCACTTCTTCAACGTGTTCCTGATCGTGCTCATCATCCGCTCGGGGCTCCACGTGCGTCACCAGAGGAAGCCGGCGGCGTTCTGGTCTCCCCGCCGGGATCCGGCGCGCAAGATCAGCATCAGCCTCTGGCTGCACCAGTCCCTCGACCTGCTCTGGGTCGTCAACGGCGTCGTCTTCGTGGTGCTGCTGTTCGCGACAGGCCACTGGATGCGGATAGTGCCGACGAGCTGGGAGGTCTTCCCCAATGCCCTGTCGGCGGCGATCCAGTACGTCTCGCTCGACTGGCCCACGGAGAACGGCTGGGCGAACTACAACTCGCTCCAGCAGCTCGCATACTTCGCGACCGTGTTCATCGCCGCGCCCCTCGCAGTGGCCACGGGCGTGCGCATGAGCGGTCTGTGGCCGAAGAAGGCCGGCGCGCTCGATCGCGTCTACCCCGTCGAGGTCGCGCGTGCCATCCATTACCCGGTGATGCTCTACTTCGTGACGTTCATCGTCGCGCACGTCGCCCTCGTGTTCGCGACGGGTGCGCTGCGCAACCTCAACCACATGTACGCCGGTCAGGATGTCGTCAACTGGGCGGGGTTCTGGATCTTCGTCGCCTCGCTCGTCGTGATCGGCGCGGCGTGGGTCGCCGCGCGACCGCTGGTTCTCGCGCCGATCGCCAGACTGTTCGGCACCGTCAGCGCACGGTGACGCCGCGGCTCACCCTGCGGCGAGGATAATGGTCCCGCTGGAGCAGAACCAGCCGCCCGTGCCGCTGACGCATGCGAGCCGAGCGTCGGCCACCTGGCGCTCCCCCGCCTCGGCGCGCAGCTGGCGCGCCGCCTCGATGAGCAGGAACAGCCCTCGCTGACCGGGATGCATCGCGGACAGCCCGCCGCCGTCGGTGTTGGTCGGCAGCGCGCCGCCGACCCGCAGCCGACCGTCGGCGACGAAGTCACCGCCTTCGCCCCGGCCGCAGAATCCGAGATCCTCGAGCGTGAGCAGGAGCATCGAGGTGAACGCGTCGTAGATCTCGCACACGTCGATGTCCGCGGGTGTGACCCCCGCGCGCTGGAACGCGAGCCGTCCCGACACGCTCGCCGGACCGGTGGTCATGTCGTCCCACTGGCTCATCGACACGTGCGACACCGCCTCGCCCGCGCCGAGGATCCACACGGGCGCGATCGGCAGGTCCGCCACGCGGTCCTCCGCGACGAGCACCACGGCCCCTCCGCCGTCGGAGCGGATGCAGCAGTGCAGCTTCGTAAACGGGTCGGCGATCATCCGGCCGCCCAGCACGTCGTCGATCGTGATCGGGTCGCGGAACGCCGCCTCCGGGTTCAGCCCGGCGTTGAAGCGCGCCGAGACCGCGACCTCCGCGAGCTGCTCGATGGTCGTCCCGAACTCATGCATGTGGCGGCGGGCGGCCATCGCGTACTTGCTGATGATCGTGTGCCCGAACGGCGCCTCCCACTGCTGGGGCCCGCGGGATCCCCAGTCGAGGCTCGCGGTCCGCAGCCCGTTCCTGAGGTCGGATCGCGCGGTCGAGCCGTAGGTCAGCAGCACGACGTCGGCGCGGCCCTGCGCGATCGCATCGGCCGCGTGCGAGGCCATCACCTCCCAGGAGGCGCCGCCCACCGTGGTCGAATCGATCCAGGTCGGTCGCAGGCCGAGGTACTCGGCCACGTCGATCGGCGCCATCGTGCCCAGGGAGGTGGAGGCGAGGCCGTCGATGTCGGACGGAAGCAGCCCCGACTCGGCGACGGCGCGACGGCTCGCGTCGGCGATGAGCGTGTAGGGCGTCTCCGCGCCGGTGGGCCGCGTGCCCGAGATCGCGACGCCGGCGATCGCGACGCGTCTCATGCCGGCTCCTGCGCCAGGATGAGCGCACGGCCGGCGTCGGCGCCGAACACGCTCGTCCACAGACGGGCCCGCTTCACAGACAGGTGAGCGTCGTGCTCCCAGGTGAACCCGATGCCGCCGAGCACCTGGATCGTCTCCTGACTGTTCTGCACGGCCGCCTGCCCGGCGATCCGGATCGCGACCTCGGCCTGGAACCGCGCATCGTCGAATCGCGCGTCCTCGGCGGCGGCGGCGTACAGCGACTGCGACGTCGCGGCCTCGGCCTGCACCGCCATGTCGGCGCAGCGATGCTTGATCGCCTGGTTCACGCCGATCGGGCGGCCGAACTGCTCGCGCACCTTCGCGTGCGACACCGACATGTCGCGCGCGGCCTCGGCGATGCCCGCGAGGTACGCCGCGGACAGCACGAGCGCCCGGGTGCGCAGGTCCGGCCCGGCGACGCGCGCCACGGCGGTCGCCCCCGGCACGGTGGTCTTCTCGAGACGCACCCCGGGATCGATGCTGTCGGCGGCGGCGATCGCGCCGAGATCGGCCCTTCCGAACAGGGCGGTCTCCGTCTCGTGGACGACGAGGACGAGATCGGCGGCCGTGGCGTCGATCAGGTGGATGTCTCCCCGCAGCACCCCGTCTTGCAGCGTCGCGCCGGCGCGCAGCACGCCGAGCCCGACCTGCGTCCCCCCCTCGAGCAGCTCGCCCAGCAGCGAGGCGTCGCCGACGTGCGCGGCGACCCTCGCGGCCAGGCTGCACGCGAGGAAGGGCCCCGAGGCGATCCCGCGTCCGAGCTCGCGATAGGCGAGAGCCTCCTGCGCCAGCCCGAGGCCCACGCCCCCGTGGTCTTCCGCGAGACCGAGGCCGAACAGGCCGATCTCGGCGACCGACGCCCAGACGTCGGGCGGCGCGGCGTCGCGCTCTGCCGCCCGCGCGCGGATCCGCTCGCGCGGGAAGGCGCGCTCCACGAGCTCCTCCACCGCTGCGATGATCGCGAGCTCGTCCTCATCGGGAATCAGGTTCATGTCCGCACCCTTCTCTCAGCGCGGCAGACCGAGAACGCGGTCGCCGATGATGTTGCGCTGGATCTCGCTCGTGCCGCCGCCGATCGTCAGCGAGAATGACGACAGATAGTCGCCCGTCCAGCCGCCGGGGACCCAGCGCGAGACGAGTTCGACCGCGTCGACTCCGAGCAACTCGACCGCGAGGCGGGCGACCTTCTTGTGCAGCTCGGAGTAGTACAGCTTGACGATGGAGCCCTCGGCTCCCGGCGTGCCCGTCCGGGCGGCGCGTGAGATCCCGGCGTAGGTCATCGCGCGCAGCGCCGCGACCTCGGCCTTGACCTCGGCGAGCCGATGCGCGACGTGGTCATCCGTGATCAGGGTCCTGCCGTCAACACGCGTGCGCTCCCTCGCGAGCGCGATCAGCCTCTCGACGGTGGACGCCAGCTGCACCTGCGACGCGGTGAAGGCCGTGCCGCGCTCGAACGACAGGGTCGACATCGCGACGTCCCAGCCGCCGTCGAGCTCGCCGACGACGTTGGACAGCGGGATGCGCACCTCGTCGTAGAACACCTCCGCGAACTCCGACTCGCCGTCGATCGTCTTGATCTCGCGCACGTCGATCCCCGGCGACCGGATGTCGCAGATCACCCAGGTGATGCCGTGGTGCTTGCGTCCCGACGAGTCGGTGCGCACCAGCAGCTCCTGCCAGTCGGCGAGGTGGGCGAAGCTCGTCCAGATCTTCTGCCCGGTCACGACGAGCTCGTCGCCGTCGACGACGGCCCGGGTCGAGAGCGACGCGAGGTCCGAGCCGGCGCCCGGCTCCGAGAAGCCCTGGCACCAGATCGCCTCGCCGCGCAGGATGCGGGGCAGGTGCTCGTTCTTCTGCGCTTCCGAGGCTCTGGCGATCAGGGTCGGCCCGGCGTGGTTCAGCCCGACGAACGTCGCGTCCATGCCGGGCAGGCCCGCGCGTCCGTACTCCTCGTACCAGATCAGCTGCTCGAGCAGCGAGAGCCCGCGGCCGCCGTACTCGGTCGGCCACGAGATCCCGGCCCACCCGCCCTCGTACTGCGTGCGCTGCCAGGCGAGGTCGTACTCGCGGATGTCCCCGTAGCCGTGGGGGCGCGGCTGCGTGGGCTTGTGCTCCTCGAGCCACGTGCGCACCTCTTCGCGGAACTCGCGCTGATCGACGGTGAAATCGAGGTCTACCACGGTGCCTCCGGTATCGACTCGAACTGAAGTGACGACAATGTCAGATAGTGACGATAATGTCAGATTCACCGGCGAGGGACAAGATCGTCAGCGCGCCGCTCCCACAGGGTGCGCACGATGCGGCGCACGATCACCCACCCGTCCATCCCGCGACGCTCCAGCTCGTCGTCATACTCGACACCCACGACGAGGCGCTCGACCCGCCCCTCCGCGTCGTCGAAATGGCGGGCGAGGCCGTAGGCGAGGCTCGTCGCCCGGTCGCCGTCGACGTCGGCCTCCTGGCTGCCGATCAGGTGCATCGTCGCGCCGAACCCCTCGACGCGCGCGATCAGCGCCGGAAGATACTCGGCGATCCGGCCGCGCCCGAACGTGCCGACGATCTCCCCTTCCGGGTCGAAGCACGCCCGCACGCGATCCCAGTCGCGTCGGTCGACACCGCGCGCATAGCGTGCGGGCACGGCCTCGACTCGGTGCAGGTCGAGCAGGCGCCGCACGTCCGCGTCAGCCATCCTCGTCCCGCCGTCGCCCGCGCGTTCGCATGGGACCTCCCCGGTCAGCATGGACTCGATTACATATGGTCAGCATGGACTCGATTACATATATTGTATATCGTGCAGGAGGGCGGACATCACGGTCCGCCGGGTCGGCATCGAAGGAGAGCCCATGTCCCCCCTCACCGGAAAGGTCGCCATCGTCTCGGGCGGAGCACGAGGAATGGGCGCCTCCCACGCTCGCGCACTCGTCGCCGCCGGAGCCCACGTCGTGATCGGCGACATCCTGGACGACGCCGGACGCGCGCTCGCAGAAGACCTCAGGGATGCCCGGTACGTGCACCTCGACGTCACCTCGCCAGACGACTGGGCGAGCGCGGTGGACACCGCCGTCGCGGAGTTCGGCTCGCTGTCGGTGCTCGTCAACAACGCCGGGATCCTGAACCATGGCCGGGTCGGCGAGTACACGCTCGATCAATGGAACGCCGTGATGACCGTGAACGCCACCGGCACGTTCCTCGGCGTCACCGCGTGCGTCGCCGCGCTGCGAGCGGCCGCGCCGTCCTCCATCGTCAACATCTCCTCGGTCGACGGTCTCGTCGGCTCCGTCGGGCGCCTCGGCTATACGGCCTCGAAGTTCGCCATCACCGGCCTGACCAAGTCGCTCGCACTGGAGCTCGGCCCCGACGGCATCCGGGTCAACTCCATCCACCCGGGCGGAGTGCGCACCGCGATGGCCGGCGACGTCGACGAGACGACCGCTCCCGTGGCGCTCGGCCGCTTCGCCGACCCCGAGGAGATCTCGCGCCTCGTCGTCTTCCTCGCGAGCGACGACTCCAGCTACTCCACCGGGGCGGCGTTCGTGGCGGACGGAGGCATGAGCGCCGGCCCGTCCGCCGCCGCTCCGCGCCGCGCCGAGACGGCGGGACGATGACCGTGGATCGCGAACGGCTCGAGCGCGGCCGGCGGATGATGGAGACGCTGCGGCCGGGCATGGCCGAGAAGGTCGACGGGCGCTTCAACGGCCCGAGCCAGGACTTCGGCGACCTCGTGACCGAGTTCCTCTTCGGCGAGGTCTGGCAGCGCCCGGGGCTCGACATGCGCACGAAGGAGGTCGCGGTCCTGTCGGCGCTGATCGCGAACCGGCTCACGTACGAGCTCTCGGTCCACCTGCCGATCGCCGTGAACCTCGGGCTCTCCCGCCGCGAGATCCTCGATCTCATCAATCACCTGGCGCTCTACATCGGGTTCCCGGCGGCGGCGGAGGCCATGCAGGTCGTGCGCGACGTGCTGGGCAACGACGAGGCGGACGCCGACACGACAGCCGACGAATCCGATGGAGGAGAGAAATGAGCGAAGCATTCGACGTCATCGTGCTCGGCAGCGGCGCCGCGGGGCTCACCGCGGCGTTCACGGCCGCAGATCACGGCGCGTCCGTGGCCGTCTTCGAGAAGAACGACGAGCTCGGCGGCACCTCGGCATGGTCGGGCGGCCACATCTGGGTGCCCAACAATCCGTATGGCCCGCAGCTCGGGATCGAGGACAGCGAAGACGACGCGATGACGTACATGCGCTCGCTCGGGCGGGGCGTGCTCGATGAGGACCTCGCGCGCACCTACATCCACGTCGGGCCGGAGATGCTGTCGTACCTCGACGACCGCGCGGGCACCGAGTTCTTCATCACGGTGGGCTTCCCCGACTATCACGCGGCGAATCCCGGCGGCCGGCCCGAGGGAGGGCGGACGGTGGAGGTGCCGCTGTTCTCGTTCGACGAGCTCGGAGAGTGGAAGGACAAGGTGACCACCTCGCCCTACCTCGCGCCGTACCTCACGATGTCCGAGACGCCCCTCGGCGCAACCGTGCCCCATCCGCCGTCCCCCGAGGAGATCGAGCGGCGGAACGCGCACAACGAACGCGGAAGCGGGCAGGCGCTGGTCGGCCGGCTGCTGCGAGCGAACCTGCGTGCCGGCACGCAGCTGCGGCTCTCGCACCGGGCGACACGGCTGCTGACCGAGGACGGCCGCGTGATCGGCGTCGAGTTCGCCACCCCCGACGGCACCGCGCGCGCGTACGCCCGCCGCGGCGTGGTCCTCGCGACGGGAGGGTTCGAGTGGAACGAGGAGCTCAAGCGCGCCTTCCTGCGCGGGCCGCTCACGCATCCGGTGTCGATCCCCTCCAACGAGGGCGACGGCCTCATCATGGCGATGCGTGTCGGGGCGGCGCTGCAGAACATGCGCGAGGCGTGGTGGTCGCCGGTGGCGGTGCTTCCCGAGGGCATCAATCGCATGAACCGGATGATGATCAACGCCGACCGCACGCGCCCGCGCTCGATCATGGTGAACCGGATGGGCAGGCGCTTCACCAACGAGGCCGCTTCGTACAACGCCGTGGGCGGCGCCTTCCACCAGGAGGACGTCACGGCGTTCGACTACGCGAACCTGCCCTGCTGGCTCGTCTTCGACGAAGAGTACTTCCGTCGCTTCGGGTCGATCGGCCGGCAGCTCGGCGCCGAGGAGCCGCGGTGGCTCATCCGCGCCGACACGCTCGACGACCTGGCCGAGAAGCTCGGCGTCCCCGCGGATGAGCTGAACCGCACGGTCGCGCGCTGGAACGAGAACGTCGCGCGAGGCGTGGATCCCGACTTCCATCGCGGCGAGAGCGCGCATGACCTCTGGTGGGGCGATCCCTACGCCAAGGGGCGGATCGAGGGCACTCTGGGGCCGATCGACACGGCCCCGTACTACGCGCTGCCGCTCACGATCGGCGCGCTCGGAACGAAGGGCGGGCCCAAGGTGGACACGGAGGCGCGCGTCATCGACCTCGACGGCGAGCCGATCCCCGGGCTCTACGCGGCCGGCAACGTCTCGTCGCCGACGGGCATGGCGTACGCGGGCGCGGGCGGCACGCTCGGACCGGCGATGACGTTCGGGTACATCGCCGGGCGCGGCGTCGCCCGGCACGAGCCGGCCGCGGTGCCGACCGACGTGGCGGCCGGGGCGGCCGAGGGCGCCGCCGGCTGATCGGCGCCCTGACGACGAGACGAGGCCGCCGGCTCCGCAGAGCCGGCGGCCTCGTCTCGTGTCGTGGCTGTCGTGCCGTGGTCGTGGTGCCGTGGTCGTCGTGCCGAGCCGTCTTCGCGTCAGCCTGCGGCGGTGAGCGCGACGCCCATCCCGGTGATCCACTGCGGCACGGGCTCGTAGGCGAGCGGCTCGGCCGCGCGGCAGCCTCCGGCCGCCGTCGCGGCGAGCCACGTGCGCACCTCGTTCGCGCCCACGCCCGCATCGGCCGTGGCGTTGTCGGTCATGCGGATCAGCTCGTCGACGTCCCAGCGCGACATCGCGTCGAGGAACGCGCGGTCCCAGTCGGGCTTGATGAGCTTCGACGCGCGCTCGAAGCCCGCCTGGTTGATCTGACGGCGTTCGTCGTCGGCGAGATCGTGACGGTCGTCCTTGAGGCTGCTGGGGTCGTGCGAGAGCCCGCCCGTGCCGATGAAGAGGATGCGGCGGTCGAGCGGCGCGAAGAACTCGCCGATCGCGGTGCCGAAGTCGATCACGCGGCGCGCGCTGGCGAGCGGCGGGCTCGCGCAGTTGATCGGCATCGGGATCACCTCGGTGCCGGCGACGTCGGCGAGGTAGTGGTGCAGCGGCTGGCCGAACGCGTGGTCGAGCTCGACGTCGCGGCAGACCGAGAGATCGAATCCCGAGCCGATCAGATAGGAGCTCAGCTCGCGGGCGAGCTCGGTGGGGACGTTCATCTTCTGCGCGGGGATGCTTCCCTCCGGCAGCAGGCTCGCCGTGTACGCCACGGCGAACAGCGGCACGACGTGACGGAACGCGCGGCGGTGGTCGCCGCCGAACAGGACGACCAGGTCGGGTGCGAACTCGGCGATCCGGTCGCGCGCTTCGGCGACGCCGACCCGGAATCCGGCCCCGAACTCACCGGCCTCATCGCGGTCCATCCCGGGTGCATGACTTGCGCACAGCGTCATCGTCGTACTCATGGAGTTCCCTTCTCGACATCCTTGTCCGTTGCGGTCTCGCGATGACCGACAGCGTCACTATATTCTACAGAGTTCTATGACGGTAGTGTCAGATTCGTGACGGACGCACCCGACGACGACGCCCCGAGCCCGTGGCCCGCGTTCCTCGTGTGCGCCGCCGTCATCTCGGCGACCACCCTGGACCTGACCAAGATCAACGTCGCCCTGCCGGCCATCGACCGCGCCCTGGGCGCCACAGACGCCCAGCTGCAGCTTCTCGTGACGGGCTTCATCCTGGCGTTCGGTCTCACGCTGGTGCCCGCCGGCCGCCTCGGCGACACGAGGTCGCGCAAGGCGGTGCTGACCATCGGCCTGACCCTGTTCGGCATCGCCAGCCTTCTCTGCGCGCTCGCCCCGTCCATCGAGGCCGTCATCGTCGGGCGCATCCTGCAGGGCGTCGCGGCCGGCACCCAGATGCCTCAGGCGCTCGGGCTCGTGCAGCAGTTGTTCGTGGGGCGCGCACACGCGCGCGCCTTTGGACACGTCGGCGGCATCATCGCGGTCTCCACCGCGATCGGGCCCGCGATCGGCGGCGCTCTGACGCAGGCCGATCCCGCCTTCGGGTGGCGGCTCATGTTCGGAGTGAACGTGCCGATCGCGGTCGCGGTGCTCATCGGCATCCGCCTGACGATCCCCGAGCGCCCGCGCTCGACGAGCGTGCCCCGGATGGACATCGTCGGCCTCCTGCTGTTCTCGGTCGCCTGCGTGTGCACCCTGCTGCCGTTCCTCGAGATCGACTCCGTCTCGGCCGGGCCGCTGCGCTGGCTCTGGCTCCTCGGGTCGGCGGCGTCCGGCACGGCGTTCGCCCTGTGGGAGCGCCGGCTCGAGTCGTCAGGCGGCGCTCCCGTACTTCCCTCCGCGCTGCTCGGGCTCCCGTCCTTCCGCAACGGGCTTCTCGTCATGCTCGCGTTCTTCGCCGGCATCACCTCAGTGTTCCTCGTGCTCGCCATGTTCCTGCAGCAGGCGCGCGGCGCCTCCGCGCTGGCGGCGGGACTGGTGAACATCCCGCAGGCCGTGACGTCGGCGTGCGGCGCGTGGGTGGGCGCGCGACTCGTGCTCCGCAGCGGGCGCCGGGTCGTCGCGGCCGGGATCGCTCTGGCGGTCATCGGCGTGACGACCCTCGTCCCGGTCGTGCAGTTCACCCCGGCGGCGACGACGCCGCTGCTCAGCGCGCTGACGCTCGCCGTCGCGGGCGCCGGCACGGGTCTGGCGATGTCGCCGAACCAGACGATCACCGTTCACCGCGTGCCCGACGCGTTCGCGGGCGTCGCGGCATCGCTCACGCAGGTGGCGCAGCGCGTGGGCATGGCGCTCGGCGTGGCGGTGGCCACCGCGGTGTACTTCGCCGTGCTGGGCGCCGATCCCGCACCGTCCGATCACACCGGCGCGATGGTGGCGAGCCTGATCGCGGCGGTCGCGATGCTGACGATCAGCCTGCTGCTCGCTCTCTTCGACGTCTGGACCGGCCGCGCCTCACCCGGCATCGTGCTGGACACCGAGTGACGAGCGACCGGCTCCGCGATCGGCTGCGCCGTCGGCGCGCTCAGCGCGAGGCGGCGGTGTGCTCCGCTGGGCTCTCGTACCGCTTCAGCGCATCGCTCGGATCTCCCGCGGCGTGCCGTGCGGCGAGGTAGCCGCCGATCATCCCGCGCGTGTTCGCCTGGCCGCTCGTGTAGCCCGCCCCGAACTCCGTCATCGCCATCGAGTTGCCGGCGACGTACAGCCCCTCGATCGGCTGGTCATCCCAGTCGAGCACCCGGTTGTGCAGATCGCCCGCCAGGCCGACGTTCGAGAGGCCGATGTTCAGGGGGACCATCCGGATGGCATAGAACGGGCCGCGCTCGATGGTGCCGAGGTTGCTGTTGCCGTCGATCGTGATGTCGCCGAAGCTCAGGGCCGACCAGGGCCGCTCCCCGCGATGGAAGTCCTCGTCCACACCCGCGCGCACGAAGCCGTTGAACCTCGCGACCTCCGCTTCCAGGCCGTCGGGATCGATGCCCGCCTTCTCCGCGAGCTCGCGCAGCGTGTCGGCGGTGATCGCCACGCTCTCCGGCAGAGGCTCGCCCGGGCCGTACGGGCCGACGTAGTAGCGATCGCGCGCCTGGCTGTCCTGGATGCCCCAGAACGGGAAGTTCTCGAACTCCATGGTGGCGCCGTCGATGTTCTTCAACGCGAAGCCAACCGAGCGGTAGAACGACTCCTCGCAGAACCGGCGCCCCTTCCGGTTGACGGCGATCGCGTGCGGCACCCCGATGATCGCGGCGCCGAGACGCCACATCGGCGCCCCCTCGTGCTGCTCACCCGGGATCCCGAAGCCGGCGTTGAGAGGCTGCGGCACCTGCGCGACGCGCGCCCCCAGCCGTCCTGCCAGCCGGAGCCCGTCGCCCGTCACCGACGCAGGACCCGCCGCCTTCACCTCGGGGACCATGCTGAACGAGGTGTGCGCCTGCTCGTTCCAGTCGTAGGCCCCCGCGGCGATCAGCACGCCGCGGCGGGCACGCACGAACCAGTCGCGCCCCTCCCGGACCGCCCTCACGCCGATCACCCTGCCCCCGTCGCGGATCAACTCCGCGGCGGCCGTCTCGGTGAACAGCGGCACGCCGGCGTCGAGAGCGGCCTTGACGAAATTGGCCGCGAGCCCGGGACCATAGGTGCGCACATCGTGGGCGACACGGTCGTCGAAGAGCGTGCGGTCCCACTTCGCGAACGCCATGTTCCCGCCATGCTCGACGGCCTCGCCCATCGTGAGCCCTGAGACCATCTGGGGCGACAGGTGCGTCCTGGCCTGCCACTCGCCCAGGGACGCCGCCTCGAACGGGGCGCTCTCGAGGTACCGGCCGTCGGTGCGGGAATGCGGCGCCTTCGGATAGTAATAGTCCGGGAAGCCGGGGATCACCGCGAATCCCACACCGGCCTCATCCTCGAACCACTTGGCCACGATCTGGGCGTGCACGAGGTAGTTGCGGGCGTGGACCTCGTCGTTCAGGCCGGCCGAGGTGGCGTTGATGTACGCGAGCCCCTCCTCGAGGGAATCCTCGACGCCGAGGGCCCGCTGGTGGTGGTTGTCCGGCACCCACAGCTGGCCCCCGGAGTAGCCCGTCACCCCGCCGACCGTGGGACCCTTCTCGATGACGACCGAGTCGAGTCCCCACGATCTCGCCACGACGGCGCCTGACAGGCCGCCGATGCCCGATCCGATCGAGACGAAGTCCGTCTCGAGATCCCAGTGCTCCGGGATTGCAGCGCTCATCAGCGACCTTCCTCTCTCGGCTCGTCGTCGAGCCGATCCATGTGCCTGTCCTGTGCTTCCTGTCGTGCCGCTCAGCGATAGCGCGGGGTCACCCGCGGGATCGAGAGATCGGGCGCCTGTGTGCCGTTGCCCAGCTGGGTGTAGGCCAGGCCCCGTTGTCGCGCGACGCTCGGGGGCACATCGAGCGCCTCCCAGATCGCGCGCACCGTGCCCTGCACGGCATCCGGCCGCCGTGCGGCGATCTCCCGGGCGAGCCGCTCGGCCGTCGGCCAGAGATCCGCGCGCGCCACCACCTCCGTCACGATGCCGAGACGCAGCGCCGTCTGCGCGGTGATCCGCTCGTCGTTCCCCGTCAGCGCCCACCGCAGCACATCGCCGAGCGGCACGCCGCGCTGCAGCATGCCGATCGGCTCGAGCGCCGAGACCAGGCCCGCCGTCTGGTGGGGGTCGAAGAACTCCGCGTCGTCCGAGGCGATCACGATGTCGGCCTCGTTGAGCAGATACATCGCGCCGCCCGCGGCGATCCCGTGGACCGCGGCGATGACCGGCTTCCAGACGCGCTGCGCCTTCGCTCCGAGCACCGCGCCCGGATCCTCCTGACGGAAGACCGCCTGCTCCTGCCACCAGGGACCCTCTCGCGCGTCGACCCCCGCACAGAAGCCGCGATCGCCCGCCGCACGGATCACGACCGCGTGCACGTCGTCCTCGTCCCGGACCCAGGCCCACAGGCGGCCGAAGTCGGCGACCATCGCCTCGTTGAAGGCGTTGAGCCGATCCGGACGGTTCAGGGTGACCGTCGCGACGTGCTCCTCGACGTCGACGAGGATCGTCTCGTACCGCGACTGCGCGCTCATCGCCCTGCCCTCTCCGGCGCCGCGAACCGCTTCTGCAGCTGCTGCTTCATCACCTTGCCCATCGCGTTCAGCGGCAGCTCGTCGACGATCTCCAGCTGCACCGGCAGCTTGCGCGGATTGAGGCCCGCCGCGGTCAGGTGCGCGCAGAGATCCTCGAGGGTCGGCGGCCGTTGCGGGTCGTTCGGCACCACCACAGCGCACACGCGCTCGCCGGTCTTCTCGTCGGGCAGTCCGATCACCGAGGCGATCAGCACGCCGGGGTGATCGATGATCGGCAGCTCCACCTCCCGAGCGGAGATGTTCTCCATGTTGCGGATGATGACGTCCTTGATCCGCCCGGAGATGACCAGGTAGCCCTCGTCGTCCAGGTACCCCAGGTCGCCGGTGCGGAAGTACCCGTCGTCGTCGAAAGCGGACTCGTCCAACGAGGCGTCGACGTACCCCTTCATGACCGTCGGACCCTTGATGCGGACCTCGCCGCTCTCGCCGGGGCCGGCTTCGCTGCCGTCCTCCCGGACCACCCGGATGCCGACGCCCTCGGCGGGGCGACCGTCCGCGAGCGCGTGGTGCGCGTCGTCGTCGTCGATGCTCCCCCAGCAACTGAACGGCGCCTCGGTGGCGCCGTAGCCGGACACGATCCCCACGCCGCCGAGCTCGTCACGCGCGGCGACGTGAAGCGACGCCATGCGGCTCGACCCGCCGATGAGGAACGCCTTCACATCGGGGAACAGCGGCACCTCCGGGCGCCGTCGCTGCTCCGCGAGGAAGCCCTGGATGAAGGGCACACCGGAGCCGCACAGGGTCACGCCTGCTTCGCTCAGCTGGCGGGTCGTGGCGACCGGATCGAACACCTCGGTGATGATGAGCCGAGCCCCTGCCACGAGCGCCCCGAGGAAGTAGAGGATCCCGCCGACGTGCGCCATCGGCGCGACCGACGCGATCCGGTCGTCCGCCGTCGGACGGAGGGCGCGGGTGAACACCTTCGCCCCGGCGATGATGCTCCGGTCGCAGTGCCTGGCGCCCTTCGGCTCGGCCGTCGTCCCCGATGTGTAAAAGAGCCAGCGCACCTCCTCGCCCGACGCCGCCGCGTCCGGCAGTGCGGCGGGGTCGCCCTCGGGAAGCCCGTCGTCGACGACGAGCACGTCCAGGCCCGCTCGCCGGCCCGCGATCGCGGCGGCCATCGCGGCGTGATCGAACCGACGGAACACCCTCGGCACGATGAGCAGCGTGGTGCCCGCCTGCGCGGTGATGAAGTCGACCTCGGGCTCGCGGAGCATGGGGATCAGCGGGTTCTGCACGACATCGAGGCGGCAGAGCGCCGCGAACACGAGCATCGCCTCGATGTTGCTGGGCAGCTGCCAGGAGACGACCGACCCCGGCCCCACGCCTCGGGCCATCAGGCCGGCCGCGAGGCGCTCCGCGCGGTCGCGGAAGGCCGCCGCCGTCACCACGTTGCCCTTCTCGTCCATCACGAGCACGGAGTCGGCCGCTTCGTCGGCCCGCCGCTCGATCAGCTGCCAGAGCGTCGGAGCCCATCGGCCGCCGCTCGCGCGCGTCGTCGCTCCAGGCGTCATCGTCATGGTCACCGTCGCCCTCCTTCCGCGGCCGGGGCCGCTCGCATCGTCCTCATCACGCCAGCGCCTCCGCGATCCGCTCGAGATCGGCCTCGAAGTCGCCGAAGCTGCGGCTCAGCGGCTCGATCACGAGCCACGTGACGCCCGCGTCCTCATAGGCGCCCAGCGCGCGCTTCACGGCTGTGCCGAACGGGGCCGCGCCCTCGCGGAGCGCCGCCTTCTCGAACGGCGTGAAGGCGATGTCCGCATCGGCCCTTCCGGCCTCCCGGCGCGCGGCCTGCACCTCGCCGATCTGCTCGGCGAGCGTCGCGGTGTCGGTCAGGGCCGGCGTCCCGGTGATCGCCGCCATGCCCTCGTCCTGGGCGATCGGCATCCATCCGTCCGCGAGGGTGACGGCCCTCCGGCGGGCCGCCCGGCTGTTGCCCCCGACCCAGATGGGCGGGCCGTCGGGCGACGTCGGGCGCGGCAGCGACTCGTGACCGTGCAGCGGGTAGGTGGGCCCGTCGAAGTCGTCACCGCGCCAGGACGCCCTCAGCGCCTCGATCGCCTCGTCGAACAGGGCGCCGCGGTGCGCGAAGTCGGCCCCGAGCACCTCGAACTCCGCCTTCAGATACCCGGCGCCGAGCCCCAGCACGAATCGGCCGCGAGTCGCGACATCGAGCGTCGACGCGGCTTTTCCCGTGACGTACGGGTGCCGGTAGCCCGTGACGGCGATCGCCGTCATCAGCGTGATCCGCCGAGTGACCGCGCCCCACGCGGCGAGCGCGACGAACGGGTCGAACGCGTGATGACCGCCCTCGGCCAGCCACGCCCTGTCGGGCATGGGGTGCTCGCTCACCGCGATGCCGTCGAATCCGCTCTCCTCCACGCAGCGACCCACATCCGCGAACCCGTGGTCTCCGATCCAGCGGGGGAAGTGCTTCACCGCCCGCATCGGGAAGTTGATGCACACGCGGATCGTCATCGTCGCGTCCCGCCCGCGGCCACGGCACCCCGCGATGCACCGTCCAGCAGGTCGACGACGCCGCCGACGACCGCGTCGAGCTCGGCGAGCCGGCAGGTCGCGGCCACGTAGCGATCGGGACGGATGACGTAGACCTCGTCGGCGGGGCGGGCGAGCTGCAGGTCACGCAGGCCCCCCTCGAGGTCGTACAGGTCGATGACGGGCGCCGGGCCCTCGGCCGGCCGCGTGGCCGGATCGAACTGCCCGGCGCGGCGGTAGGCCGGCATGACGTGCGCCTGCACGACGCAGCCGCCGTGTGCGGCGAGCCGCTCCGCCGTCTGCGCGGACAGCGCCTCGGCGGTGCCGGGCACCACGCCGAGCACCACGATCCGCTGCCCGAACACGTCGTCGATCTTCACGCGACCGCCGTCGATGCGCTCGACCATGGGCTGCGGGAACGCACGGCCGACGAGCGACGCCTTGTCGGCCCGCTCCCCCGCCAGGACCAGGCCGCGCCGATACCGCGGCGTGGGCTTGTACTTCATCTGCAGGATGTAGTCGCGTCCGCCCGGAACCTTCTGCGCACCACGGAACAGGACGTTCCGGGCCGCCTCCGTGAAGGTGCTGCGCGGGTGGTAGAGGCGCCCGACGCCCGTGGCGAACTCGACCATGTCCTTCGCCGCCTCGCGGCGCTCGGCGTCGTAGGTGGCGAGCAGCTCCGGTGCGGCCATCCCCCGCAGCACGAAGCCGAGCTTCCAGCCGAGGTTCGTGACGTCCCGGATGCCCGAGTTCATGCCCTGGCCGAAGAAGGGGGGCTGGAGGTGCGCGGCATCTCCGACGAGGAACACGCGGTCGCGCTGGAACGTCGCGGCGGTGCGCGAGTGGTGCCAGTAGATGCGCCGGCGGATCGCGTTGGGGATCCGCCCGTCGGGGTAGAACGGCGCCATCAGCTCGGCGACCTTCTCCGGTGTCGCCATGGTATCCGGGTCCTCCCCATCGAGCACTTTGAACTCGAATCGGCGGTACCCGAAGGGCAGCGGGATCGTCATCGACGGGCGTTCCGGCGAGGTGTACACGGCCGAGTAGGGCGCATCCCACGTGTCCTTCTCGACGTCGACGACGAGCCATTTCATCGGGGCGGTGTCGCCGAGGAGCTCAATGTCGGCGGCTTTGCGCACGAAGCTCTTGCCTCCGTCCGCGCCGATCGCGTACTGAGCGCGCACCTCGATGTGCTCCCCGCCGTGCCGGGCCGTGATGACGACCCCGGAGTCGTCCTGCTGCAGTCCCACGGCCTCGCACGACGTCCGCAGCTCGACGTTCGGCTGCATCGCGAGGTACTCGCGCAGCACCTTCTCGAGATTGGGTTGGAAGAAGAGGTTGCGACGTGGCCAGCCGTACGGGCGAGCGCTGGGCGCGACGTGGGCGAGGACCCGGCCCTTGGAGTCGTAATAGCGGATCGGTGCGTTGCGGACCGCGTCGTCAAGCACGCGCTCCGCCATCCCGAACGACTGCAGGGTGCGGAGGGCCTCGTCGTCGATCCCGACCGCACGCGGCTCCTGCAGCACGTCGGGCTCGCGGTCCATGATGAGAACCGAGACGTCATACCCGGCCAGAAGACTCGCGAGCGTCACGCCCGCCGGGCCTGCCCCGATGATCACGACGTCGCACTCGATGGTGTTCAACACTTGGTTCCTTTGCTCTGGTCTGCAGTCACGCGTCGGAGCGCGACGCCCCTCATGTCCGGCCGGCCCCGGACGCCTCCATGCTCGCAACGAGCGACTGGCTTCCGTGGGCGAGGAGTGTCACGTCTGCTCCGACCGCAAGAAGGCGCGCACCGAGAGCGGCGTATTCGCGTGCGTCCTCCACGGCGAATGCGTTGACACCGACGGGGACGCCGCGCGCCGCGCAGAGGGCGATGGCCTCCTGGACATGTCTGCGCACATCCGGATGACGAGGCTGGCCGAGGTGCCCCATAGAGGCTGCGAGATCAGCGGGGCCGATGAACACCGCGTCGATGCCGTCGACGGCGAGGATCTCGGCCAGTGCATCGATCGCACGGCTCGTCTCGATCTGCGCGATGATGGAGAAGCTCTCCTCCGCCCGCGCGAGATAGTCGGACACGCCCGTCCAGCGGGTCGCACGCGCGAAACCGCCGCCGACGCCGCGCCTGCCGCGCGGCGGATATCGCACGGCGGCGACGATCGCCTCGGCTTCGGAGCCCGACTCGACCATCGGGATCATGAGCCCGCGTGCCCCGAGGTCGAGCCAGCGACCGAGTTCGAGCGGGTCCTTCGATCCCGCGCGCACGACGGTGAAGACTGGCGCGGCTTCGAGCAGACGAAGTTGCTCCTGGACGCTGAGAGCTGTGCTCGGTGAGTGCTCCACGTCGATGATGAGCCAGTCCGCCCCCGACCTCCCGAGGATTTCGGTCGCGGTGGCGGACCCCGAAACGGCCCAGAGGCCCACGAGCGGCTCGCGGGCAGCAAGCCGGCGCCGCCACGCGCGTGCGCTGGTGGCAGGGAGTTGGTCCTCGAATTCGTCTAGACGAACCGGCATGTCACCGCCCCCAGCGCACCGAATTCGCCGTGTACGACATCGCCCCGGCTCACCGGGATCGACTGAGTGAGAGAGCCGGACAGGATGACCTCTCCGGCCGCCAGAGCCTGGCCGTAGGCACCGAGGCGGTTGGCCAGCCACGCGACTGCCTGCGCGGGGTTGCCCAGCACTGCGCTCGCGACACCGCTCTCCTCGATCACCCCGTTGATGTAGAGCAGCGCGCTGAGATCGCGTGGACGCAGATCGCGCGGATCCAGCGTGCCGGGCCCGACCACGAGGCCGGCGTTCGCAGCGTTGTCGGAGATGGTGTCGACGATCGTCCGACGGTGACCCGAGCCGGGGTCGGTCATCTCGACCCGGCTGTCGAGCACCTCGATGGACGGCGAGATGAAGCTCGTCGCCCGCAGCACGTCGGCGGCTCCGATGCCTGGGCCCGCCAACCGCTCCGCGAGCACGAACGCCAACTCGATCTCGACACGGGGAAACGTGAATCGATCCCATGGGATGGCACCGCCGTTGTCGAACACCATGTCGTCAGCGATCACCCCGTAGTCCGGCTCGCTGATCCCCATCGACCTCTGCATCGGCATAGAGGTCAGCCCGATCTTGCGACCCACGATCCGTCGCCCGTCGGCGAGCATCCGCTCGACCCACGCGCTCTGCACCGCATAGGCGTCCGCGACCGTCATGTGCGGATGCCGGAGCGAGAGCTGGCGCACCGTGGCGACGTGCTTACGGGCGTGGTCGAGCTCGTCCGCCAGCCTGCGGATGTCGGCGGTGTCGAGCACGTCAGCGTCCCAGAAAGTTCAGAGCCGCCGGGTTGAAGAGCTCGGGGTCTTCGAAGTGCGGCCAGTGCCGCACTTCCGGCATCTCAAAGACCTCCGAGTGCGGAATGAATCCGGCCACCTGCCGCGCGGTGTTTTGGTACTCGCCGTGGTCTTTGCCGGACGCCACGACCATCGTCGGGGCGCTGATCTGGCTCCACTGCTCCGGGCTGAGGAGGTTTCGCTCGCGCGTCTCGTAATTCTGTAGGGCGAGCAGGTGGTCGATCGTCGCGCGCGTGTCGGGGCGCCGGTAGATCGCCTGGCGTAGGGCGATCAGGTCGGGAAGGCGGCGCTCCTCCTCGGCGATCAGGTGGACGAACATCGCCTTGATCGACTCCCAGTTCGGGTCCTCGACCGCCTTCGTCCTCTCTGCCCGGATTCGGGCCATGTTGTCCTCAGTTGCGATCAGGCCGGCGGGAGACATCAGGATGAGCTTGTCGACGAGCTCCGGATGCTGCTGGGCGATTTTCGCGCACACCCAGGCGCCGAGGGACATACCGACGAAGTGGGCGTGCTTAACCCCGAGGCGCGACAGCACGCCGCGGACGTGGTCGACATACACGCTGATCTCGTAGTCGTAGTCCGGCTTGTCGGTGAAGCCGTTGCCGATCATGTCGATCGCGATGCACCGATACGTCGAGCTGAGCGCGCCGATCGTGGGCGCGAACGTCTCCCAATGGCCACCGGTGCCGTGAAGCAGGATGACGGGGTGCCCGTCCTCCGGGCCGGCAGTCGCGACGCGCGTGCGTACCCCGTCGACGTCCAGCCACCGCTGGCAGAACTCCTGCTCGGCAAGCATCAGCCACAAGCTTTTGTACTCGGTCACCATCGCCCTTTCCCATCGACCTCCGGCATCGGCGCCGGAATCGTATCAATCGTCCCGATTCAATATATAATGTGTAGTCCGTGGTGAGGATATCGCAGAAGCCTCTGATCGCCAAGGGATCAGACAGCGAGCCACGACCCGCGCCATCCAGCGATGAACACGGAGGTCCTGTGAGAGCCGTCGGCACCGAGTTCGTCGCAGCGTTCGGAGAGCCGCACGCCGTCCGTGACGACGTGTGGATGATTCCGCTGCCGGTCCTGCACGCGCAGCCGAAGCACAGCCTCGCGTACGTGGTGCGCGACGCCGATGGCGGGCTTCACGTAATCGATCCGGGAGAGGACCGGCCGGAGAACCGCACGCTTCTCGAGGCGGCCCTCGACCGGCTCGGCGGTGTGCGCCGCGTGCAGGAGATCTTCGCGACGCACGCGCACGCCGACCACCTCGGCGCCGCGGCCTGGCTCGCGCGACGCGCAGACGCGCCGGTCATCATCTCACGCGCCGAGGCGCGGTCGATGGCGCCTGCCGCCCCGCACGAGCCCGACCGGCAGGCGGGACGCAACATCGACTGGGGCGTACCCGCAGATCGGCGCGACGAACTGCTGGTGGCGGCCCAGCAGGCACACGGCAGGCCGGTCGCCGCCCCCGACCTCCTGGTCGACGACGGCGAGCTGCTGGCGGTCTCGGGGCGACGCATCAGGGTGCTGGCCACGCCCGGCCACACCGCAGGCCACGCGTGTCTCGTCGACGAAGATCAGGATCTGGTCTTCACCGGTGACCTCGTGCTTCCGCGCATCAATCCCGGGTTCGGGCTCGGCGGAGACAGCGACGATCCGCTCGGCGACTTCCTCGCCTCCCTCGAGCGCATCTCGGAATACGATGCCGAAGCCTGCCCCGGGCACGAGCAGCCGTTCCACGGTCTGGGTGCGCGGTGCCGCGAGATCAGCGCGCATCATCTGCGCCGCAGCACCCGGATCGCCGAACTCCTCGGCGAAGCGGAGGCGCCGGTCTGGGAGGTCGCGACCCAGCTGGAGTGGCGCACGCCGCTCGAGCGGATGCGCGGCGGCTATCTGCGTTCGGCCCTGCTCCAAGTATCAATGCACGTCGACCACCTCAGCGCCGCACCCGCACCCGTCACGGAGGGTTCGGAATGAACCCTCCTCTGATCGACCTGACCGGCCGCCGCATCCTAGTGATCGGAGGCGGTCAAGGCATGGGTGAGGCGACATGCCTCATGGCCGCACGCGTTGGCGCCTCGGTCGCGGTACTCGATCGCGAGGCGTCCCCCGCCACGCACGTCGCAGAAGCGGTGGAAGCGAGCGGCGGCAAGGCCGTAGCCATCACCGCCGACGTCCTGAACGATGAGGACCTCGCCGAGGGCATCCGGACCGCCCACGATCGTCTGGGAGGACTGGACGGGCTCGTGACCATCGTCGGGCGCGCCATCTGGTCACCACTGCTGGAGATGACGCGGGACGAGTGGCAACTCACCCAGGACATCAACCTCCGCTACGTGTTCGTCGCCGCGCAGCGGTTCGCGCAGTCGCTCGTGACCGATGGGCATGGTGGATCGATCGTGCACGTCGCCTCGGTCGATGGCATCCGCAGCGCCCCCGAGCACGCCGGCTATGGCGCAGCGAAGGCGGGGCTGCTCGACCTCACGCGCAGCGCCGCGATCGAGTGGGCCGCCCACGCCATCCGCGTCAACGCGGTCGCGCCCGGCGCGATCGTGTCGCCCCGCATCCCGCTGCGCAGCGCGAGCGACGAGCACGCGCTGATGAGCAGGGTGCCGCTCGCACACCGCGGGTCCGCCGACGACATCGCCGGAGGCGTCGTCTACCTGCTCTCCGACCTCGCACGGTACGTCACCGGGCACACCCTGGTGATCGACGGCGGGCTTCTCGCAGTAGGGCCTCTCGAGTACGGCGACGAGCGCTCGCGGCTCGGCGCGCATCGCTGAGGGCCCGCACGCGGCGGCGCCCGGCGATCACGCGGTCGGCCTTATGGTGACGAACTTCACGTCCGTCATCTCCTCCATGGCGTAATGCGGGCCCTCCCGCGTGTTCCCGGAGTCCTTGACGCCACCGTAGGGCTGCAGATCGACGCGCACCGTCGGCGCGTCATTGATGTACACGCTGCCGAACTCCAGACGACGGGTCGCCTCCAGCGCGTGCGCGATGTCGTCCGTGAACACCCCGGCGTTGAGCCCGAAGTCCGAGTCGTTGGCCTGGGCGAGCGCATCCGCGAAGTCGTCGAACGCGACGATGGTCACGACCGGCCCGAACACCTCCCGGCACTGCACGCTCATCTCGGGCGACACGTCGCGCAGGATGGTCGGCGATACGACGGCGCCGTCTCGTTCGCCGCCGATGACGACCGTCGCGCCGCCCTGGCGCGCCTCCTGGATCCAGGACTCGATCCGCTCGGCTTCGCCGCTGTTGATCACGGCCGACACGTCGACCGTCTCATCCAGCGGGTCGCCGACGACCAGGGTGCTCACCATCTCCGCGAGCAGGTCGGTGAACCGGTCGACGTGCGCACGGTGCACGAAGATCCGCTGCGTCGAGACGCACGACTGGCCGGCCTGCACGAAGCCACCGAACGCGGCCGCCTCGGCCGCCGCCCGCCAGTCGGAGCGCTCATCGACGATCAGCGGCGCGTTGGACCCCAGCTCGAGCCGCACCTTCTTGCGCGGAGCGGCCGCGGAGATCCCCCACCCGACCGACGGCGAACCGGTGAAGGTGACGTACGCCACGTCCGGATGCGTGGACAGCGGCACCCCAACCTCGCTGCCGCCGCCCGTGACGACGTTGAGCCAGCCGGCGGGCAGGCCGACGTCGGCGAAGAGCTGTGCGAGCAGCAGGGCGGATACCGGCGTCTGACTCGCGGGCTTGAGCACGACGGGGCAGCCGACCGCCACCGCGGGAGCCACCTTGTGCATCACCAGGTTGAGCGGGAAGTTGAACGGCGCGATCGCCGCGACCACGCCGATGGGCACCCGGAGCGTGTACGCGAGCTTCCCCTCACCCGAGGCGACGGCATGCACGGGCACCGTCGAGGTCGACTGCGTCCGCGCCTCCGCCGCGGTGAACCTGAGGGTGTCGACCGCGCGCGAGACCTCGCCGCGCGCGGTCTTGATGGGCTTCGCGCACTCGAGCGCGATCGCACGTGCGAAGGTCTCCGCGCGCTCGACGAGAGCCACGGCAGCCGCGTCGAGAATCTCGATCCTGCGGCTCAACGGCAGGGCGCCCGCGGCGTGCACGCGCGACGCGGCCGCGACTGCCCGACCGACATCGGCGGCGTCGCCCTTGGCGACCTCCACGACCAGGCGCCCGTCGAACGGAGAGCGCACCTGCTCGACCCGCCCCGTGCCGCTCGGCGCCCACTCGCCGTCTATGTACAACCCGTCGAAGGAGAACTCGGCGGTCTCCGTCTGCTGGTCGGTCGACGTCATCGTCATCCCACTCCTCTATCGATCGGATCAGATCCCACCGCGGGCGATGACCTGGCCCGCGATGACGTTCTTCTGGATCTCGTTGGTGCCCTCACCCACGATCATGAGCGGCGCGTCGCGGAAATACCGCTCCACGTCGAATTCCGTCGAGTACCCGTATCCGCCGTGGATCCGCACGGCGTTCAGGGTCACCTCCATCGCGACCTCCGAGGCGAAGTACTTGGCCATGCCCGCCTCCATGTCGCTACGCTGGCCGCTCTCGTACCTCTCGGCCGCGTATCGCACGAGCTGCCGCGCAGCGGTCAGCTTCGTGGCCATCTCCGCGATGTAACCCCCGATCGCCTGGTGGCGCCAGATCGGCTTGCCGAACGTCTCGCGCTGCTGCGCGTAGGCGACCGAGTCCGCGAGCGCAGCGGCGGCGACGCCGAGCGCCCGCGCCGCGACCTGGATCCGACCCGTCTCCAGGCCCTTCATCATCTGCGCGAAGCCCCGGCCGGGGACGCCGCCCAGGATGGCGTCGGCAGGGATCCGGTACTCGTCGAACACGAGCTCGCAGCTCTCGACGCCCTTGTATCCCAGCTTCGGCAGGTCGCGTGACACGGTGAGCCCAGGGCCGTGCTCGACGAGCACCACCGACATCCCGGAATGCGCCGGCTGCGCGGCGGGATCGGTCTTGCACAACAGCGCGATGACCGACGAACGGCGCGCGTTCGTGATCCAGGTCTTCTGCCCGCGGATCACCAGGTCGTCGCCGTCGCGTCGCGCGATGGTCGTCATCGACTGCAGGTCCGACCCGCCGCTCGGCTCCGTCAGCGCCATGGTCGCGCGGATCTCGCCGGTCGCCATCCGCGGCAGATATCGCCTCTTCTGCTCCGCGGTGCCGTAGTCGGCCAGCAGCTTCGCGACGACCGTGTGGCCTCCCATCGCGCCGGCGAGCGACATCCAGCCGCGCGAGAGCTCTTCCGTCACCGCCGCATAGGCGGGCATCGAGATCGGCATCCCTCCGTGCTCCTCGGGGACCGCGAGCCCGAAGATGCCGATGTGCTTCATCTGCTCGATCCACGCCTCGGGATACTCGTTGGCGTGCTCGACCTGACGGACAGTCGGCTTCACATCTCGGTCGACGAACTCACGGATCGTCTGGACGAGAAGTCGCTCCTCGTCGTTCAGGTGGTCGCTCATTGTGCCTCCATCGCCACGCAGCGTCCGCTTCGAACCGCCTCAGATTCGAAGTCGGTCCATTCGAAGTCGGTCCCTGCAGTATATATTGTATATCTCACGGGGATGCAATGTGCGCCCTGGAGCGATGCCATGCGGCGTGATCGGCGATCGCCGCCCGGAGGCGCGAAAAGCTCAGGCGAACTGCGTGGCGTGACTCTGCAGGCGCGCGTCGACGTGCGCCGCCAGCTGCTCCCCGGCGTGCTCGATGTGCGCGACCATCTCCGCGCGCGCGCGGTCGGCATCCCCGGCGATGACCGCCTCGAGCAGCCCGCTGTGATCGTCGATCGTCGTCTCGGGCCATCCCTCGATCGACGCGTAGAAGCGGCGCGGCGCATAACGAGAGAGCAGCTGGATCACCCAGGCGAGCCGCGGCGCGCCCGCCGCCAGGTTGATCTCGCGGTGGAAGCGATGGTTCCACTCCTCGAGCGCGTTCAAGTCGCCGCGCTCCGCTGCGGCGATGAGCTCAGCGTGGATCTCGCGAAGGCGCTCGCCGAGCGCGGGCGTCGCGTTCCGGGCGGCGCGGGCCGCGAGCTCCCCTCCGACCATCGACTGCATCAGGAACATGTCCCGGATGTCCGAGCCGCTGATGCGCGCGACGGTGAAGCCCCGGCGTGGCGCGAGCTCGAGGAAGCCCTCGGCGCGCAGGGCCTGCAGCGCCTCGCGCGCGGGCGTCGACGAGATGCCGAGCTCCGCCGCGACGGCCTCCGGGCGCACGTGCGCCCCGGGTGCGAGCGTGCCGGACGTGATCTGATCGCGGACGTACGAGGCCACCTCATCCCCGAGCTGTGGTCGCGCCGCCACTGATGTCATCTCAGATCCCCCGTCTGCCTCGTGACCACCCGGTCATGATGCATTATACTCAGGCCGACCGGCGATCCGCTGGACATCTGCATTTCTCAACCCGGATCCTCCTGCCATTCCGCGAGGATCCGCGCGGTGTGCTCGCCCAACGAAGGCACCGGGGCCATCCGGTACTCCCAGGGCGCCGTGACCGGCGGAACCATCACCCGGATCGGACCGACCGGCGAGCCGACATCGTGCCATCGGTCCCGCGCCTCGAGCTGAGGATGCTCGGCGAGCCCATGCAGATCCCGCAACTCGGCGTTCGCGATGCCCGCCGCGTCCAGACGAGCGAGCGCCTCCGCCCGCGTGATGCCGGCGAACAGCGGCTCGATGACCGCCTGCAGCTCAGCACGGTTCGCCACCCGACGGGCGTTGCCGGCGAATCGCGCGTCGTCCACGATCTCGCCCATCCGCAGCACCTCGACGCAGAAGCGCCCCCACTCGCGCTCGTTCTGGACCGCGAGGAAGATCGCGCCGTCCGCGCATGCGAAGGGGCCGTAGGGGGCGATGGTCGCATGCGCCGCGCCGGTGCGGGGCGGCGCCTCGCCGCCGTACCGGGCGTACAGGTACGGCTGCCCCATCCATTCGGCGAGCGCCTCCAGCATCGACACCTCGATGACCTGGCCCGCACCCGTGCGCCCTCGTTGCAGCAACGCCGACAGAACACCCGTGTACGCGTACATGCCGGCCGCGATGTCCGCTATGGACACGCCCACCTTGCTCGGCACATCCGGGGTGCCCGTGATCGACAGCAGGCCCGCTTCGCACTGCACCAGGAGGTCGTACGCCTTCTTGTCGCTGTACGGTCCCGTCGAGCCGTATCCCGAGATCGACACGTAGACCAGCGACGGGTTCAGCCCGAGCGCCTGCGTGGGGCCCAGGCCCAGCCTGTCCATCGCGCCCGGGGCGAGGTTCTGCACGACGACATCGGCGCCGACGACCAATCGGCGCGCGGCGGCGAGGCCCGCCTCGTCCTTCAGGTTCAGGACGACGGATTCCTTGGAGCGGTTCAGCCAGACGAAGTAGCTGGCGAGCCCATCGACCTTGGTGTCGTACCCGCGCGCGAAATCGCCGGAGTCTCGCTCCACCTTGATCACGCGGGCGCCGAGATCCGCGAGCTGACGCGTGGCGAACGGCGCCGCCACGGCCTGCTCGAAGGCGACGACGGTCAGACCGTCCAGCGGCGGAGCGATCATGCGCCCTCCTCCGCGCGTGCCAGCACGCGCCGCGCCCGTTCCAAGACGGGCAGATCGATCATCCGGCCGTCCAGCGCAGCGGCGCCGTCGCCCTCGGCGGCGGCGAGCACGCGACGGGCTTCGCTCGCCTCGCGCTCGGTCGGCCGGAAGGCGGCGGCGACGACCGGCACCTGGGCCGGATGGATGCAGAGCTTGCCGCCCATCCCGAAGCGCCGCGCGAGCCCCGCCTCAGCAGCGACGGCGGCGGCGTCCGCGATCGCGAGGCTCGGCGTGTCGAGCGGCGCGGCGATGCCGTGCGCCCTGCTCACCGTGACCAGCCTGGATCTCGCATAAGCGAGGACATCGGGATCCGGGCTGGCGTCGATGTCCAGGCTGAAGTCGACGGCACCGAATGCCAGGCGCGCGACGCCCTCCGCGGCCGCCAGCTCGGCCGCTGCCTCCAGCCCGGCTGCGCTCTCGACGAGCGGGACGACCGGGCAGCCGAGCGCCGAGACGACCTTCGAGACGGCATCCGGATCCTCGGCCTTCGCCAGGATCACGGCAGCCGGGCGGGCGTCGGCGCTGCTCAGCGCGTCGAGATCGCGCAGCCCCGCGTCGTCGCCCACCGAGCTGACCCTCACGCTGAAGTCGCCCCGCGCGACCGCGGCCGCCGCGGCGGCGCGCGCTGCGGGCTTGCGTGCGGCGTCGACGGCGTCCTCGAGGTCGATGATGACGGCGTCGGCGCCTGACGCCACCGCCTTGTCGAAGCGGTCCGGGCGGTCGCCGGGCACGAAGAGCCAGGTGCGGGCCAGATCGCTCGCCATGTCAGACATCGAGCACCGACGGGAGACTCGACTCGTCGGGCCTTGGGGTCGGGTTCTCCGGTGCGAAGCCGCGGCGGTAGACCATGAAGGTGCGCTTGTAGGAGATGACGATGGCGCCGTCCTGGTTGTAGCCCTCGGTCGCCACCGTCACGATGCCGACGTTCTCCCGCGACCGCGACGTCCGCTTCTCCAACACCTTGGATCTCGAGTAGATCGTGTCGCCCGCGAACACGGGAGTCGGCAGGCGCACCTCGTCCCACCCTAGGTTGGCCATGACGTTGAACGACAGGTCGATCACCGATTGACCGGTTACGAGCGCCAGGATGAAGGTGGAGTTCACCAGCGGTCGCCCGAACTCGGTGACCGAGGCCATGTTGTGGTCGAAATGCACCTTTGCGGTGTTCTGGGTCAGCAGCGTGAACCACTGATTGTCGGTTTCGGACACCGTCTTCCCGAGCGGGTGGTAATAGACGTCGCCCGGTTCGAAGTCCTCGAAGAATCTCCCCTTCCATCCATCGACACCCATTCGCTGTCCGGACGTGACCACGGAATGCTCGTCACTCATCGGAAATCCTCTCTGCTGCTGCACGCTCGCCACTCAATATTATATACAATGAGATGGCAACATGGCGGCTTGGCACACGGCGGTCAGCCCGCAGACACGGCGCATCTCTACGCGCACCACTTGCAGGTCCGCGCGGAGTGTGCCCTTGGGTTTTCGCGGTAGTGAGACCTCCCCTAGAAAGTGATTCTCTTCGCGGAAGATGTCAAACCCTGCCGGTGGAGGCGTCTGCGGACCGTAGCCGCCCTCAGGGACGACACCGCCCGCCTGCGCGCGTGGCTCGCCCTTCTCGCGCTCAACGAAGTCGCCGTCCCGCTCGTCGACGAGCTCAGAATGTCTTGGATGAACATCTCCGCGAAGCCTGAGCGTCGCCTGGCGCTCTCCTCGGATGGCACCCCGGTCGCGTTCACCGTCGTGGGCAGCGGGCCGGCGGTACTGCTCGCTCATGGGACGGGGCTGTCGGAGGTGGTGTGGCGGGGCCTGGGGTATACCGCTGCGCTGGAGGGGTTCAGAGTCGTGGGGGTGGACCTTCGGGGGCATGGGCGAAGTGGAAAGCCGCACCGGCCGCGGGACTATGCGCTCGCCACCCAGGCCGACGACCTCGTGGCCGTGCTGGATGCCGTCGATGCCCCGAGGGCGCATGTCGTCGGGTACTCCCTGGGGGCGTGCATCGGGTTCCATCTTGCAAGCCGTCGCCCAGAGCGTGTGTCGGCTTTCGTGAGCCTGGGCGGACGCTTCGGAGCGCTCGCCGGTGGAGCCGATGCGATCTTCTCCCCTGACGCCGTTGCGACGCTGCGCACACAAGGCATCGACGGGTTCCTGAATGCGTGGGCTGCCTATCGAGGCGCGCCCGTGGACTCCGGCACAGCACTCGCATTCAGCCAGAACGACCCGCTCGCTCTCGCGGCCCTGCTCGGATCGCTGGAAGGCGAGCCAGGGCTCGCCCCCGAACATCTTGCGGCGATCACCGCGCCCACCCTGCTGCTGACCGGCGATCGGGACGCGGTCGGAATGCGTGATGCGCACGAGGCCGAACGTGCCCTACCGCGGGCGACGACCACCGTTGTCGCAGGTACCGATCATGCCGCTCTGCTAGCCGATCCTCTGGCCCAGGCCGTCACCGTCCAGTTCTTACAGCATCAACGTGACGGGTCTGCCGGCGCCTGTTCACCGGGAGGAGCGCGGTGCGGCGGCACATGGTGATCAGGTCGGCGGGGTGCGATCGCTTCGGACGCGAGGCGCCCTGCCCGGCCGGCTACTCCCGCGGGTAGCGCCCTCCGGCACATACCCGCGCACAGACCGGGTTGCCGCAACGGGCATCGTGCACTCCTTCATTCCTGCTCTCTCACCGGCGTGAAGGGATTCGTCTTCGCAACGTGCAGCATCGCGTAGGTGATGGTGTCCGTCTCAGCCAGGACCGCCAGCGAGAAGTAGTGCCGCTGTGCACGCGCGGCCTCCAGGCAGGTCAACTGCCCGCGGATCCCGTGGTTGGGGCATCCGCCCTTGCTGCGGCACCCCGCTTTGAACCCAGCTGTCGTGCCGTGCTGCGCCCGCTCGAGGATGTCCAGGGTGCGGCTCATCACGCCGCCCTCCGCCCCGGCTCGCTCCGGTCCCGCTCGATGGTGCGCGTGTCGACCTGGAACCGCTCGGCCAGATCCTTCGCGCTCATCGTGGTTCTCGTCTCGTCGGCGGGCTTGGACGTCACTCATGTACGAGGCTCGACCGACCGGGTTGCGTCGGTGTTGCACCCGGTGTTGCGCCGGGTGTTGCGCCGGTATTGCACGGGCCTGCCGTCAGGCGGCAGCGTGCTTCTTTACCTGCTCGAGGTGCATGCGGTACTCGAACCGGACCTCTCGCTGGTTGGATGCGGACTCTTCCCAATCCCCGCACTCGCAGGTACCGGTGCTGCTGGACTCAGCGCCGCGCTCGCCGCTCCACTCCAGCTTGAGCGCGTGTCCCTTGATGCGGATTCCAGCCATGATGCTCCTTCGTGCGTCGCCGCGGTTGTCGTCGTCGTCGGGGCTGACTCACACATGCGCGGTGGCAGGTGCCGCCGGTCACGCCTCTCGTGCGTCGTGCTCGTCGAGCGCTGTGACGACGATCTCCGCGATCCTCTCGGGGCCTTCGGCGAACTCGCCGAGCGGGATCGCCGCGAGCGCCCGTGCGACAGCCTGCACCCGGTCGCCGACGGAGACCGGGCGTTCCCACAGCGGCATGCCGCCGTCGTCGGTGCCCCAGAACTCGAGCTTCACGTCCGGTTGGTCGACGTGGGTGCCGAAGGAGAACCAGCCGACGGGCGGACGTGTGAGGGTGCGCTGCAGTCGCTCATACGGGCCGCGGTACGGGTCGTTCTGCTGACCGGTCCCCTCCTCCGCGAAGACCTTGATGGTGCGGCCGTCGTCCTGCACATGGATCTCGGCGCCTCGGGTGTAGCGGCCACCGAACACGCGGCCGCTGTTGTCGATGACCTCGATCCGGGTGACGTTCGGGTGCCGGGTCACCGTCGGCGGGGTGCTCGGCCCAGGGCCGAACACAGCCGCGTGCCGTGCGGCGGCCTTCATAACGTTTCTGGCATCCGCCTGCCGCTGCCGCTGACGATCGGGCATAGGGGGTCTCCGTTCTGTTCTCTGCGGGGTCTCCCCTATGCGTGGATGGCGTTCAGCTCGCGGGTGAGGAACCCGAGCTGCTCCCCGATGCCGAGGCCCTTCATCGGGATGTCGATGGGCAGCGTCGTGCGCCACCGGATGGTCTGGTACTGCTCGCCGGCGAGGACGACCAGGTGCGGGTCGTCGAACGCAGCCGCGGCCTCCTCGATCTGCCGGGCGGTCTCGGTCGCCCAGTCCCAGATGGGCGGCCCAGTGACCTTGTCGCCGAGACGGACGTTGTACGGGTCGAGCACCTCGTCGGGGTGGACGAGGTGGTGCTTGGCGCTGAGGATGAACCACACGTCGCAGGTGGCTTGGGCGTACGCGGACGCCTTCCGGAACAGCTGCGACACGTACAGATCACGGGCTGGTGCGGGGCGCTGCAGCTTCTGTGCTGCGCAGCCGACGAGGCCGATGCGGGTCATGGTGTTGCTCCCTTCCGCGGTCCTCATGCGCGGGGTGGTCCCGGCGGATGTCGCGGCGTGCCCGTACGATCACCGCGTGGTGATGACGTGGCGGGAGGCGGAGGAGCTCGCGGCCGCTCACATGCGGTGGCTCGGGTTCGACGACGCTGCGGTGACCGGGCCCGGCACCGACGGCGGCCTCGACGTGATCGCCAGCGGCGCGGTCGCGCAGGTGAAGCACCACGCATCTCCTGTCGGCGCGCCCGACGTGCAAAGGCTGCGGGGCGCGGCTTTCAACACGTACAACGCGCTCTTCTACTCGTCATCCGGGTACACGCCCGCCGCTATCGCTGCGGCGCAGCGCACGGATGTCGCCCTGTTCCGCATCAACCTCGACCGCACGGTCACGGCTATGAACGACCGGGCGGTGGAGCTGCGGCCGCCACCGCCACCGTCGGCGCGTGAACTGGAACGTCGCGAGGTGTGGGCGGTCCTGCAGCCTCAGCGGCTCCGGCAACGCGCGTGGCTCGACGCGACGCTGCCCAGGCTGGCGGGTGTCACGCCGCTCCTGAGCCGGGGAGACCTGTACAAGTGGCAAGTGAACCCGAGTGCCGTCGTCGAGGCCGTGCGCGCTCAGGCGCGAACCTGCGGCTCCGCGCTCATCAACGTCAGTGCCGACCTCCGCACAGACGCGCGGGCAGAATCTCAGGCGGACCTGTTCGCGGAATACCCCGAAGCTCGCGAACGGTACCCGCAGCTGAACGACCAGTTCCAGGACCTACCCGCACTGCTGAGGCGGGTCCACGCGCAGGCGGCTGAACTCAACCGGCTGGAAGCGTGGGCGGTGGCACAGGTCCGTTTCCCGAAGGTCCTCGCTTCCCTTGTGCGCGCGGTCGCGCGAGACGAGATCACCCAGGACCCCGACGAGTGGGTAGGCATCCCCGTGGACGTGGTGCTGCCGGGGGTCTGACAGTCAACCCACGGGCGTGTACACGAGTTGGGCGCCGGCGGTGCAGGAGTCGCCGCTGACGGGTGTGGGGACGCCTGGTGGGAGGCCACCGGCGGCGGCGATCGCGGCGAGCGGCGTGCTCCCGGTCCCTTCGACGTCGGAGGCGCTGGTGCGGGCGAGGTAGGTGCCGGAATCGCTCTTGCCGACGGCGGCGTACCCGATGCCGAGCGCGGCCGCGGACACGCACAGGGGCCGTTCCGCGGGCAGGTCGCGGCCACGCACGGTGCCTGCCTTCTCTTGCAGTTGGTTGCCGTTCCAGTAGCTGCGAGTCTTGAGGAGCGCTCGCTCCTCGAGCGTCTGCACGAACGCCAGGTCCGCGGAGACCGCGGAGTCGTGGGCTTCGTCGATCCACCCGGGCACCTGGATGATGCCGAACGCGGCGGTCATCGCGGTGATGGTGATCGCGCCGAGCGCGACGAACGGGTGGGACACGGCGGGTGCCTTTCAGGGCGTGGCGGGCTCGCCTTTCACCCTGCGGCGACCTGCCGGGCGTGCTCGATGTCGGCGACGGTCTGCGCGGGGTCAGTCGGCGTCGGCGACCAGCACGTACCCGGTGTTGTTCGGGCGGATCCGCGTTTGGCGGCCGACCGCACGCTCGCGCTCCTGCGGTGGCGCGGCGGTGCGGGCGGTGAGCACCTTCACGGTCGCGTGTGTCGCGTCGACGCTCACGACCTCGACGGTGCGCCCGCGGGAGCGCACGTCGTTGTCGGCCCACACCTGGCGGGGCTTCACATCGGTCATCTCGTCCTCCTTCGACCGGGTCATGCGCGGTGCGGTGGTGTTCACCGCGCAGGCACCGGGGTGCGGGCGGTGGCGCGCAGGTCGCGGGCGCCGATGAGCTCCTGCATGACGGCGTCGAACCGGACGGTCGCCACGCGCGTGTCGCCCCACTGTCCGTCCGTGAGCCCTGCGGGCTTCGGTTGGGACGCGGGGACCCAGTGCCCGAACTCGAACCCTGGGACGTCGGTGAGCTCTCGGCCGTGCGCGTTGTGCATCGTGAACCCGGCACCGAGCTCCAGGCCGGTGAGGGCGGACTGGATGGTCGCGGCCACCGGGGACGCGCACGACGCGGCCTGGTGCCGCTGCACCGTCCGGGTGAGGGACGCGAGCGATCCGTCGTCCGCCACCGTCCAGATGACGGTGACGCACTCGGGGAGGATGTCGGCCGGGTTCGAGAGGGAGGTGGCGGGGACCGCGGCCGGGTCGATGACGGTGGTCACCTCGTCGTCGGACCAGGTGATGGTGGCGGCGGAGGAGACGGCGTTCTCGAAGTCGTCGAGCATCGTCTGCGCGAGGACGGCACGGTCCATCGCCTCCGTGAGGCTGGCGCCGGTGCGAAGCGCGGTGATGGCGGCGGTGCCCATCACGATGAGCAGGATGGGCGCGATGATCAGCACTGCGATGTGCGTGTACACCCAGCCGCGCTCGTCGCGCAGGAGGCGGCGGAAGCTGTTCGTGCCCGTCATCCGGTCACCACCGTCCGGTACGGCTCCCACACGGTGCGGGTGGGAGTGCTGGCGCCCGCGTCCTGCCACACACCGTCGGTGAGGATGAGCGGGGTCCTCCGGAGCTCGACCGTGTAGGACCGGGTCTGCGTGCGCCCGCGGGTGGTGGTGACGTCGAACGTCACCCGGCAGTCGCTTCCTGCGGCGGTGGCGGTGTGGAAGTCGATGTCCTCGTGCGGGGTGGCGAAGTAGCCCGTCGGCGAGTACATCGGGTTCGCCATCTGCGTGGCGAGCGCAGCGCACGTGGTCCGCAGGTTCAGGTCGGCTTGCAGCGCGGCGACGGCGGAGCGCACCTGTGCTGCGGCGTTCCGGTCCGCGTCCGCGGTGCCTTTCGCTGCGGCGGCGGTTGCTATGGACGCGGCGACGCTGGCGATGATGATGACGCCGATGATCGCGAACACCGGGGCGAGGGTCGCCCCTCCTCGGGTGTCGCGGAGCAGAGCACGGAGCCGGCCGATCACAGTCCCGACCCCACGTCGGCGACCAGCTCGGTCGCGAAGAAGCATCGCCCGTCGGCCGGTGCGCAGTCGGCGTACCCGATGTCGGTGGTGCGGCTGACGGTGATCGTCACCCGGGCGGTCCGCGCGGACGGGTTCTTCTCCACCTCGCGGTGCGCGACGACCTCCGTGCGCTCGTCCGGGTGGAGGGTGATCTCGGCGCTGTCCGGGAGGGTCGTCAGGTGCGAGTAGCCGCGGGCTGTGTCCGCGTAGAGCGCCTCGTAGGCGGCGTCCTCGAGCGCGGCGTTCCGTCCGTACAGGCCGGCGGTGACAAGCCCGGTGATGAGCCCGGACGCGACGCCGACGCTGACGATCGTGAACACGGCGGCACCGCCGACGACGAGCGCGGGCGCGTTGCCTCGCTCGTCTCGCTTCAGCGTGCGGAAGATGCCGGTCATCATGTCGGGTCCTCTATGCGCCGGGAGCGAAGGAGAGGCCAGGTGCGACTGCCCGATCGCACCTGGCCCCTTGTGAGCCCTTGCGGGCCCAGCGGCAGACCTCAGCAGAGGTCGTGCGGCTCGGAGGCGCCCATTGCCTCCGGGTCCGCGAGTTCTGTGGAAGGGGCCAGGCGAGTGCCCACCTCACCTGGCCCCTGACGCCGGACGTGCCGGCGGACTGAGTCAGCCTTACGGCGTGATGCCGAGGTCGGCGAGCGTGATCTCCTCGAAGCCCGCCGCCACGACGCCGAGCTCCGTGTTCAGGTCGGCGAGAGCGTCGGCGACGACGCCGGCGTGCTCCGACAGCTCGACCTTGACGATCTCGCCGCCGTTGACACGGCCGAACAGGTTGCCCGACTCGGACGCGATGGCCACGACGTAGTCGGTGTCGTTGTCGGCGACCTCGATGTGGACCGTCTCGGCCGCGACGTTGATCACGACACCCGACTTCGCGCCCTCGGCGCCGGTCAGGTCGGCGAAGTCGAGGGCCTTGCCGCCGGTCGAGAGCGCTGCCGCCTCGCCGATGGTGACCTGGTCGATGTCGTTGTACACCGACGCGTCCTTGGCCGAGTTGACCCAGCCGGGGACCTGCAGGATGCCGAACGTCGCGGTGATGATGCTGACAGCGATACCACCGAGAACGAGGAACGGGTTTGCCATGTGTGAATCTCCTTATGAGGGGACAGATGAATGCCGCTACCAAGGAGGGTCAGGCGACCGCATCGCCGGTTTTGGGGTGCGTTACGCGCCCCAATGAGGTGCGATCAGAGGACGGTGGCCGCGGCGAGCGCGAGCGGGGCGCCAGCTGCGACCGGTGCGTGACGGTTCCCGAGAGCGGCCGCCCAGGCGGCGGCGGTCCCGAACAGGAACACGGCGAGCACGGTGACGTGCGCGAGCGCGGACGACAGCGTCTGCCCGGTGGACGCGACGGCCAGGGCGAGGGACGGGATGAACTTCACGTCTCCCCCGCCCAGCAGGTCCCATTCGTACGCGGCGAGCACGGCCGCTGCCACGATGAGGGCCACGGTGACCGCGAGCAGCGGGAACCCGAAGCTCGCCCACACGCCGATGGCTGCGACCGCGGTGGCCGCGGCCAGCAGGTTCGGGATCCGCATGTCCCACGCGTCCGCGACAGCTGCGCCCGCGGCAGCGATGAGCAGGCACGCGAACGGGGCGCTCTGCCCGGTGACGACAGCAGCGAACGTCGTCACCCAGAGAGCGGTGACGGCGAGGCCGGTGCGGGTCATCCGGTGTACCCGAGCGTCTGGCCGAAGATCTCCAGCGGCGGGATGGTCACGATCGTGGCGGTGAGCATGTAGACGATGGTCGAGTAGCCGGACACCTGCCGGACGACCTTCTCGACCGCCTGCTCCCCTTCGATGCGCGCTTCCTTCTGGTACGTGTCGCGGAGGTGGCGGATGGCGGGGATGGTCTGCCCGGTGCGCTGGCCGGTGGCCAGCAACGCGCGGGCCAGGCGCGGGAACATGTCGTCGTCGAGGAACTGCGCGAACGTCTTCTCGCCCGTGGTGAGCCCGTTCGCGGTCGCGCGCAGCTGCCGCTTCACGGCCCGGTTGCTGACGGTGGATGCCGCGCCGAGCAGGGTCTCCCGCTCGGTGGCGCCGACGGACAGGTACGAGTCGATGATGTTGAACAGCTGGAACGCCTCATTGGACTGCGTGGCCTTGCCGGTGAGGGGTGCGCTGAGCTTGAACCGGTCGATGGCGGTGCGCACGCGGATGTCCCAGCGGCCGTGGAGGTACCACCAGGCGAGGATGGCGGCGGCGACCGCACCGAGGATGCCGAGGACCCAGACGGTGACGTCGCTGAACGTCAGCACCATCTGCGTGAACATGCCGATCGGCATCTCCATGCCCTCGTACATCTCGACGAACTGGGGCATGACCATCCACGCGGTCAGGAACAGGACGCCGAGGGACAGGATGGCCAGGAGGATCGGCTCGAACAGCGCGTTCCGCATCTTCCGGGAGTTGTCGTTGCTGGTGTCGAGCAGTTCGACGGCGGTGCGCAGCGCAGCGCCGGGCTTGCCGGTCTTCGCGCCGACGCGGAGCATGTTGTGGACGATCGGCGGGAACAGCCGCTCGGGCTCGAACGCCTCCACGAGCGTCATGTTGTCCTTGACGAGCCGGTCGTAGATGCGGTCGTACGCGTCGCCGATGCGGCCTCCGGCGAACTCCTCAGCCATCATCTTCACCGCCTCGATCTCGGCGGGGTTCACCTCGAGGACGATGGACAGCGACCGGACGGAGTTGGCGATCTCCATGGGCTTCGGCTTCGACGTGCCCTGCCAGAAGCCTTCCTTGCCGCCGTTGCGGCGGACCGCGTCACGGCGTTTCTGCCGCTTCTCCCACTCCTTCTGGGCCTTCTGCTCTCGGCGGGCGCGGGCGCGGGCCACATCCGCCTCGATCTTCTCCTCCTGCGCAGCCTCCGCGAGACGCTTCTTCTCCCGCTCGCGCTCCTCCCGCGCGACTTGCGCGAGGCGCTTGCGCTCGGCCGCGTCCGGCTTCGCGGCGCGGCGGGCCTTCGCCTCCGCCTTCCGCTTCGCCCGCAGCTCCTTCTTCGACAGCTGCGACTCGTCCTCGGCGTCGCCGTCGGCGTAGGCGGTGGAAGACCACGCCTCCTCCCACGCGGCGACCTCCGGGGCGATGCCGGTGCCGTTCTCGTCGGCGGGCGCCTCCCACGTGTCGTCGGTCCACGTGTCATCGGCCGGACCCTCGACATCGGCGGCGGCGTCCTCGACGGGTGCCTCGTCGGCGGTCTCGGTGGCCGTCTCGGGCTCGGGCTGCTTAGGCTTGCCGCCGAGCGTGGCGAGCATCCGCGCCCACAGTCCCCGCTTCACTTGCGGCGCGGCCCGCTCGGCCTCCTCCGCGGGCGGTTCGACGTCGTCGAGGTCGCGCTCGATGGCAGGCTCCTCGACGTCGAGTCCGATGTCCGCCGTCTCGACGTCGAGCGTGTCAGCGGTGGGCTCGACGTCGGGGACGTACACGTCACCGCCGGTCGCCCAGTCAGCGAACGGGATCGGGGCCAGCTCGCCGGTCGTCGGTGCGGGGCCGTCGAAGTCCTCGGAGACGGTGCGGCGCGGTGCGACCTCCACCGGCGCGCCCTGCATGGGCGCGTGCGCGTGGTTCCAACGGGGCAGCTCGAACGGCTTGACCGCCGGGATGGTCTCGTCGGGGACGTCGAACTCGCCCCACGGGAAGTCGAGCGGTTCCGGGGTCGCGTAGGTGCGCTGGCGGCGCTTGCGCCAGTATTCGCGGCGGGTCTGCTCGAGGCGCTCTTCTTCGCTCATGACCGTACTCCCATGCGCGCACGCAGCTCCTCCGGCTTGAGGGCCTTCTCCAGCGCGACCTGGGCGGTGATCTTCCCGCCGCGGTACAGCTTGAGGAGGTCGTCGTCGCGGGAGAACGTCCCCTCGCTGCGGCGGACCTCGCTGGAGAGCATGATGGCGCGCAGGTCACCGCCGGTCTCCCGGTCGGCGAGCTTGGAAGCGATGACGGAGTCCACCTTCAGCAGCTCGCGGACGGGGACGACCTTCCCGCTGGTTGCGGGGATGAGCTGCTGGACGACGACACCGCGCAGCGCGACAGACAGGGTCTGGGCGACCTCGTTCTGCTCGTCGGACGGGAACGCGCCGATGAACGACGCGATCGCCTCCGGCACCGCCGAGGCGTGCGAGGTGGCGAGCACGAGGTGGCCTTCGACGGCGGATTCGAGCGCGGCCCGCTTGGTGACCGGGTCGCGGAGCTCGCCGAGGAGGATGATGCCGGGCTTGGAGCGCTTCGCGGTCTGCAGGCCCTGGAAGAACGAGTCGACGTCGGTGTGGATCTCCCGCTGGCTGATGAGGGACTTCTGGGAGACGTGCACGAACTCGATGGGGTCTTCGAGGGTGTAGATGTGGCGGGCCTGGGTGCGGTTCACCAGGTCCACGAGCGCGGCCTGCAGCGTGGACTTGCCGGACCCGGTGGGACCCTCGAACAGGATGAGCCCATCGGTGTTGTTCATCACCATGTCGATGAGAGCCGGCGGGACGGGGTTCTCCTGGAAGCGGGGGCCGTCGATGACGGGCGGCTTGCTGGGCAGCAGGCGGACGTTCAGCGCGTACCGGCCGCCGTGGGAGTGCTGGCGCCGCCACGTCATGCGCAGACGGAGGCCGATGATGTCGAGGGCGACCTCCAGGGTGCCCTTCTTCCCGAACGCGAGCTCGCGGGCGCCTCCTCGCTCGGCGCCGAACGCCTCCGCCCAGTGCAGCAGCAGGTTGTCGGTCATCTCGATGCCGGTGCGGTGCTCGGCGGCGTTCTCGTGAACCCACACCTGGTCGCCGCCGACGAACTGGATGTCCGACCCGTTCGGGTGCTTCGCGATCGCGGCGCGGAGGATCTCCTCCATCTTCTTCGGGGATGCGGCGACCGCCGCCTTCCACGCTTCGTCCCCGTTGGCCTTGTCCTGCTCAATCGACACCGAGCACCCTCCTCACTTCGCGGAGGTCGGTGACCCCGGCGTCCACCAGCTCCTGCGCGCATGCGCGCAGCGTGACCATGCCTGCGTCGGCGGCGACGCGGCGCAGCTCCGTCATCGACTCCCCCGCGGCGAGCGCGGCGGTGAACTCGTCGGTGAGCAGGAGCACTTCGTGGATGGGCTGCAGGCCGCGGTAGCCGGAGCTGTCGCACGCGCCGCAGCCGGCGCCTGCACAGGCGGTGCAGAGCTTGCGGAGCAGACGCTGGCTGATGACGGACCGCAGCTGCGCGCCGAGGGTGCGCGGCTTCGCGTCGGCGAGCTCCATGAGCTGCATGACCGCGCCGATGGAGTCGTTCGCGTGGATGGAGGAGAGCACCTTCGCGCCGGCGTTGCCGATCTCGAGCGCGGCGGATGCCTGCTCGTAGTTGCGGATCTCGCCGATCATGAGCACTTCGAGGTCGCTTCGGCGCAGACCGGTCAGCACCTCGGGCCAGCCGTTGCCGGCCTCGCTGTTGATGTTGATCTGGTCGACGCCGGCGATCTCCATCTCGACCGGGTCCTCGACGGTCCATACGGACACGTCCGGGCCGCCGAGCTCTCGGACGAACGTGCGGAGGGTCGTGGACTTGCCGGAGCCCATGGGACCGGCGACGAGGACGAGGCCGTTCGCCATGCCGATGGCCTGCTCGACGAGCTCACGGTTGCGGGCGTTGAACGCGAGGTCGTCCATCGTCGCGGCGGCGTCTGTGGCGGGAAGACGCAGCGACAGGGTCTCCCCCGCGTAGGTGGGGAACACGGCGACACGGATGTCGACCTTCCGTGCTTGACCGCCGGTCTCCTTGTACGGGTACAGGCCGTCCAGGGGTGCGATGGCGGGGCCGGAGCCGATGCCGGCGGTCGCCTTGATGTGGGTGACGAGGATCTCCGCGTTGCGGCCTTCGACCTCGCCGACCGGCTGCATGGTCCGGTTGATGCGGGCGCGGACCTCCAGCTTCGAGTCCGTGCCGCCCTGGCCGAGTGCGACGTACTCGGGGTCGCGGTTCAGGCGGATCTGGATGTCGGACCAGCCGTTGTCCATCGCGGCGACGACGACACGGTCCAGCCACGGCTTCGGGCCGTTCGCGCCGGTGAAGTCGATTGCGGCCATCACGCCCCCTTCGGGGCGGCGGCGTGGAGCGCGGCGATCGCCTCGATGTCCTGCACCGCGGTCAGCAGCGTCTTGTACGAGGCGGCGGGCCCGTGGTGGCTGAGGAGCTTCCCGCAGGTGTCGCACGCCAGCTCACGGGGGTGCTTGCCGGAGACGAGGATGATGTGGTCGGACGCGTGGGAGACGTCGTACGCGCCCTTCGAGATGTTGTTGAACAGCACCTGCGGGTCCACCCGGGTGACCTCGCTGAGGAACACGTAGCTGGTGTCCAGCTCCTTCACCACGGCGGGGTCGTTCAGCAGCGGCGACTTCCTGAGCGCGTCGAACGTGTCGGCGACGGCTTCGGAGAACGCGATGTGGATGTCGTTGGTCATGGGTGGGTTCCCTCGGTGAGTGCTTCACGGAGCTTGGCGGCGAGCGTTTCGAGTCGGGCTGCAAGGCCCGTCCAGGTGTGCCGCTGCTCCTCGGTCAGGTGTCCGTCCGACGTGAGGGTCGCGGCCGCGAGGACCGCCTCCTCGCCGTGTTCGATGAGCTCCTCTATGCGCGAAACGTCGCTGAGGACCCGGTACGCGGAGACTGCTTCAGCCGGCTGTCCGAACAGGGACGACATCGCTTCCAGCTGCGCCTGACGGGCGTCGGCGGGCAGGGCGTCCAGCTGTGCGGCGACGGTCGCCTGCGCGTCCGGCGTGGGCAGGGACGCGAGTGCGGGGTACTTCGCGACGGCGTCCGCAGCGCGGGCGGCGGTGGTCACCTGCTGCAGGACCCGGTGGACGGGGACGCCTTCGACGTCGATGCGGGTGAGCCCTTCGGCGGCTTCGCGGCGCACGTGCATGGGGCGGGTGACGTCCTCGGCGACCCGGACGATCTGGTCGACGCGGTCCATGGTGGTGCGGGAGACGCCGGTCTCGGCGACGGCGAGCTCGGAGGCCCAGTTCTTCCGTCGCTCCGCGAGCGGCGCGCCGGTGCGGCGCTGCTGCGGCTTGGCGACAAGCTCGCGCAGGCGGCGGCGGGCGGCGGCTGCCTGCACGGGCGTGTACTGGGTGCGCACGCCGTTCGCGGCCAGCTCGCGGCGCAGTCGCTCCGCGTCGTCAGTGGCGGTGACGGGGTTCTGGTCGATGATGACGGGGATCTCGTCGACGCCGAGCTGGTCGAGGGCTGCGAGTCGTCGCAGTCCGTCCACGAGGTGGTTCTGCTCGTCGATGAGGACGGGGTACAGCAGCCCCAGCTCCTGGATGGACGAGGTCAGCTCGTCCAGCGTCTCCGTGTCGATGCCGCGGACCCGTTCGCCGATGACGATCTGGTCGCGGGCGATCGTGCGGTGGCAGGGGTTGCGGACGGTGACGGTGCTCACGCGGCCGCCGCCGAGATGAGGGTGAGCAGACGCGACGAGATGTGCGGTTCGACGGCGGGCGCGGGGTGGCCTGCGGCGGCGAGCTGGACGACGCCGGGGAGCCCGGCGGGGGTGCCGAGGATGATCTCGACGAGGGTCCTCCACTGCTCGCCGGTCAGGTGCGCGCCGACGACGGTGTGCACCCGCTCGGCGCGGGCGATGGAGGCGCGGGCGGACGGGGAGCCTTCGAGGGAGTCGCTGAGCACGTCGATGACGATCAGTCGGCCGTCCTCGTCGAACCCGGCCATGGTGAGCACCTGGTCCAGCGCGGCCTTCGCCCGGACCAGGCGCGGGTCGGAGACCGACACCTCCACGTACTCGACCTCGTCGGCGGCGAGGTCGTTGTCGTCGAGGGAGGTGACGCCGGCGGCGGCGCGGGTGGAGGTGCGGCGGACGGCGGTGGCGGAGGTGACCTTGCGGGCTGCTTCCTGCTCGCGCGCGAGCGCGTGGCGGACGGCGGTGCACGTGTACGCCCACAGGTCGGCGGCCTCGTCGGCGAGCAGCTCATCGTCGAAGGTCAGCCACACCTCGAACGCGTACGAGAGAGCGTCTGCGGGGTCGGCGCCGACCCGCAGCGCGAGCGGGGTGAGCAGCTCTAGGACGCTGTCGAGCACGAGGCGGGCGGCGGGGGTGGACCACCAGGCGTGGTCTTCGCGCCCGGCGAGGATCGCGTGGCGGAGGTTCGGCTCCGCGGTGGGCGTGGGCATTGGGCGTACCTTCGGTCGTGGGCAGCCCATACCCTGCGGCGAACGACGCCGCCAACCCGCCTGCTGAAGCGTTTTCGCCCTTGACCTGGGGTTCTTCTCGCGGGCTTGGTTTTCTGCCCAGCCGCCGCCAAGTCCGATATTCGCGAAAACCCCAGGTCAGACGGCAAGAATCGTGCTCCAGCCAAGTTTGCCAAGCGCATGTTGCTCTATATAGAGGGAGGAGAGTGTGCTCAGGGCCCTTTTCTTCTTTCTTCTTCTTTTTTCTTCTCACGTGAGACAACTACTACTTGGCAGACTTGGCAACAGCCCTCGATCCCTTGAAAACACTGGGGAAACTCCAGCCAAGGTGACCTTGGCAGAGGTTGGATCAGCTGGGCAGAAACGGCCACACTTTCGAACGCACGTTCGATTCAACGCGTCGAGGGCGTGCTCTCCACGACAGGAGAGCACGCCCTCGATCGGTGGCGGACGGGTCAGAGGAGGCCGCGAGCGCGCAGCCACGGCTCCGGGTTGATGGGTGTTCCGCTCTTGTAGACCTCGAAGTGCAGGTGGCAGCCGAACGAGTTCCCGGTGTTCCCCACCCCCGCGATGAGGTCGCCGGGCTTCACCTGCTGCCCGACGGTCACCTTGATGGTCCCGTTCGCGATGTGCGCGTACCCGGTCGCGAGCCCTCCCCCGTGGTCGATCTTCACGAAGTTCCCGTACCCGCCGTTCCACCCGGCGTAGACGACCTTCCCGGCGGCGACGGCGAGGATGTCCGCGTAGCAGGACGCGTTCACGTCGGAGCCGTAGTGGTAGCCGGACGAGCAGTAGCTCGGCCCGCACTGGGTCGTGCGGGGGCCGAATCCGGAGTTGATCTTCACGGTCCCCCGCACCGGCTTCGACCACGTCTGCACGGGCGCCGGCGGGTTCACGACCGGCGGGGTGGTCGGCGGCGGGGTCGTCTTCGGGGGTGTCGTCGGGGTGGGTGTCGGGGTGTGCGTCGGCGGCGGTGTGGGCGCCGGTGCGGGTGCGGCGCTGCCGCCACCGCCGGTGACGTTCCCGGCCTGCTCGCGTGCCTTCCGTTCCCGCTCCGCGCGGGCCGCCTTCTCCGCGTTGACGCCGGCTTCGTACTCGGAGACGGTCTTCCCGGTGGAGTCGGTGAGCGCCGCGAGCTGCGCTTTCAGCGTCTCGAGCCGTTCCTGATGGCGGGCGAGGGTCGCCTGTGCGGCGTCCGCGGCGCGCTGCGCGCGCTTCATCTTCCGCTCCGCCTGCCGGAACAGCCGGTCCCGCTCCTTCTGCTTCTCCTTCGCCTGGTCGGCGAGGGACTGCGCGGTGTTCTTCGCGGTGAACGCCTCCCCGTACAGGGCCTCGTTCCGCTTCCGGATCATCTCGAGCGCGCTGAGCCGGTTCAGGAGGCTGTCCGCCTCCGCGGCGGATGTGGCGGTCAGCAGCGCGAGCGGGGCGACTGAGCCCTCCCGGTATTGCCGTCCGACGATGCGTCCGATCCGGTCTCCGGCGTCCTGCGCGTCCTCGTCGGCGGCATCCGCCTGGGTTTGGAGCTCGTCGGCGGCGATCGCAGCGTCGAAGAACGCCTGCTGCGCCTCATGGAACTCGTCCCCGGCGTCCCGGGCGGCCTGCTCCGCCTCGGCGACCTTCGCTTCGAGCTGCTCGATGAGCTTCAAGATGCGGGCGACCTCCGCGCTCTTGGCGGCGGTGTTCGCCCTGGCCCGCTGCACGTCCTCCCATGTCGGGTCCGCCTCGGATGCGACTGCGGCCGGTGCGACACCGGCGACGGGCCCGGCGCCGATGAGGACGGCGCTGAGGAGCCCTGCGGTCAGCGCGGTGCGGCGGGTGACGGCGCCGAACAGCTTCTTCTGCTCAGCGGGTGTCGGGCCGCAGCCGCAGTCGGGGTCGTCGGGGCGGGTCGGGAGCACGGGGTACCTCACATCCGGGAACGGCAAGCAGCGTCCACGTCGGACGCTCCCTCTCCCATGCGCGAGCTCGAGCCTCGGGCGAGAGTTGAACTCGCGACCTTCCGATTACAAGTCGGGTGCTCTGCCTGCTGAGCTACCGAGGCGAAGTCGGGGACCTGCGCACCCCAGACGCGCAGGTACCTCGCTCCCCCGCTTGGACTCGAACCAAGAACCTGCCGGTTAACAGCCGGCTGCTCTGCCAATTGAGCTACGGAGGAATGTCACCGCGCGTCGTCGGGCGGCTCACCCCTCTATGCGCGGCGGCCGCGAGATGTGGACGGTGTCGGCGCGTGCGGCTAGGTTGTCGTCGGACACGTACAACGTGCGATGGGGACTCGCTCGGGGGCATCGTTGGCGTGCCCGCGCACTCTCGCTGTTCGACCATTGGGGACCTTCATGACCGACAACTCGACCGCGCCCACGCAGCAGCAGTACCCGCAGCCGCCGTATGCGGCCCCGCAGAGCCCGCCTCCGCACTTCGCGTACCCTGCCGTGCCGGCGTCGTACGGGTTCGGGCCCGTCGACGGGAACCCGGTCGGGGTCATCGCGTTGTTCGCCGCGGTGACGGGACTGGTCTTCGCGACCATCGGCGGGTTCATCACCGGCGGCGGGTTCATCTTCGGGTGGGTGATGCTGACGGTCGGGTTCGTGATGGGCGTCATCGCCGTCTGCCTTCGTGGGCGGCGGAAGTGGCAGGGCATCACCGCAATCGCCGTCTCCGCCGTGGGGACGATGCTCGGCTTCCTCGTGTTCTTCGCGATCCTGTCCGCATCGATCGCGGTGTCGTAAGCGCCTGGTGACAGCGCCCTGGGCGCCGGGGAGCTTCGTCATTCCCAGTCGACGATGTCCACCGGCACCGGTGGCGGCAGCGGCAGCTCCACCTCCGCGAGGCAGCGGATGCAGCCGAGGTACGGCTCCTCGACGTCACGGCCGACCTGCACCCAGTCCATCTCGTCCGAGTCGTACACCTCCTCGACCTCGAGGCGCGCGTAATGGAGGACGGACGCCTTGTGGCCGATGATCCCGCACACGATGATCTCGATGACCTGCAGCAGCGGGCCACGGTCGGACTGGTCCCCGATGAGGAACCGGTCGGCGGCGGGCGGGAATCGGAACACGCTGGACTATGCGCCGCACCGGCCCGGGCGCTTGGGCGACGCTGGTGTGCGAGACCGCGCATTTATGAGCCACAAGCCCGCCCGCACTTCGCGATTCGGAGCACATCATGTCCCCAGCCCCTGCCCTACCAGGCATCCGCTACCTGACGACACGCACAGCGGTCGCCGACTTCTTCGACCTTGTGATGAAGGAGCAGTTGTCGTTCCCCGCGGTCGTCGTCACGAAACCGTCGCATGAGGCCGCGCCGTACATCCCGCTTGACGACCTGTACGAGGCGATCGGCGACATCGCCGACATCTACTTCCTGGACTCCGCCGCCGTGGACATCCGCGAGGTCGTCCCCCGCCGGGCAGGCGCCGCGGACCTGGACGACGTGAATGTGTACGGCGGGGCGACCCGCGTGTTCCCGGCGGGCCGGTGGGACAGCGCCCGACTGTTCATGGCTCGCAGCCCCGAGGAGGGCAAGCAGCGGGTCCGCGCCATCACCGGGCACGTGAAGAGCCTGCTGAACCACCGCGGCTCCCTGTCGTACACGACCAGCACCTCCCAGAACGCGGACGCGGTCCGCCGCGAGTCCGATTCCGTCAAGCTCGTCGCCGCGGAGGCGGAGAACACCGCGCTTCGCGAACGGGTCCGCAAACTGGAAGCCCAGCTGGCCGCAGCGACGAAGTCGAAGCCGGCCTCGAAGCCGAAGACCGGCCCTGTCCCCGTCCACAAGCCCGTCCGCCGCATGTTCGCGGACGCGGACGCGGAGATCCGGTTTCGTGTGATGGCGCTGTGGGCTGAGCAGACCACTCCCGCCGAGAAGCAGGAGAGCCCGCTGCCGAAGTACACCTTCGGGGAGGGCTTCGCCGCGTCCCTCGATGAGCTTTCCGCCCACAACCCGCAGCTGCTGGACAAGGTCGCCAGGTGCGTCCTGCGCATCCTGCTCGGCCAGGACCGTGACGGCCACAAGCTCGACACCACCGGCAAGGTCCGTGAGGACGGTGCGGTCGCGTGGCGGTCGTACGTCGAGCAGAACACCGCGTCCGCCCGTCGCCTGCACTACTGGCGCAAGCCCGGCGGCCAGGTGGAGCTCGGCAAGGTCGTCCTCCACGACGACTATTCGATCTGACGCACACCACGAGCGAACCCCCGCCGGATTCCGGCGGGGGTTCTTGCTCTGCGCAGCCCGTCCTGCGGGCCGCTCCTGACCCCTACCCTGCGGCGACCGCGGTGCCGCCTGCGGCGGTGCGTTCCGCGATCCAGTCGTTCAGCGCGTCGATGGTGCGCGCGCGTCCTCCCTCGCCGCGCTCGGCGAGGTACTCCGCGTTCGTGATGCCGGCGTCCATCGCCCGCTGCCAGTCCTCCTGGCGGGGCCGGGTGCGGGGCTGGGTCGCGGGCCCCTTCGGGTGCACCTCGTGGATGACGGCACGGACGACGGTGCGGGAGATGCCGGTGACGCGGGCGATGACCTTGCTGCCGTGCCCCTCCGCTTTCATGCTGAGGATCCGGTTCTTCTGCTCGTCGGTGACCCGTGCGCCCTTGATCCGTTCGAGGCGTTCCAGCTCCGTGCGTGGCGGTGGCAGTTCGGTGAGCGTGTCGTGCAGGTCCGCGTGGGTTGCCGGGTCGCAGTGGGGGCCGCGTCCGTCCATGCCCAAGCACGCGCACCCCTTCACGATGCAGCAGCCGTAGAACATGACGTGGACCATCTCACTGTGCCCGCAGGCGGTGCATTCAAACACGGATCTCTCGCTTCCACTTGCCCGAGTAGTGGGTCTGCACCCGCCCGGTCGGCGCCAGCCGAAGCCAGGTGAGCACGACCGGCAGGTACGCGTACACCGTGTCCAGGCCGCAGTCGTCGGAGACAGCGACCACCTGCTCGCGGGCGATGAGCTCGCTGAACCCGGCGCTCAGGCGCTTGGAGCCGGCGGGCACCATCCGGCGCCGCGTTCCGACAGGCCGCTCATGCAGGCGCGCGACGACATCGAGCGCCTCCTCGGAGAGTCCGTCGAGGTCAGGCTGGCAGTCGTCGGTCTCCTCGTTGATGTCGAACCCGTGGTCGGCGGCGGCGGCGACCAGCTCCACGAGGGGGCCGGCATCCCCGAGCCGGTAGTCGCGGAGCGCGTCATAGTACGAGGGCCGTTCCATCAGCAGCCACGGACTGACTGGCGCCCCGAGGGCCCCGACGAGCAGCGCCCGTCCGATACGGCCGTTCCCGTCCGCGTACGGGTGGATGGTCTCGAACTGGGCGTGCGCGAGCGCGGCGTTCACGACCGTGGACTGGTGGGATGAGGTGAACTCGGCAAGGTCCACCATCAGCTCCCACACCCGCCGCGGTGCCGGTGCGACATGGTCACCGACCCGCACGAACGTCTCCCGGAACCCGGCGAACGCGGGGGTGTGCTGCCCCTTCATCAGCCGGTCGTGCGCGGCACGGTGGTCGTCGTACCGGGCAACCCCGGCGAGCGCGTCCGTGACGGCATGGAAGTTCGCGGCGACCGCCCGGCCCGCGTCCGTGACGAGAGCGTAGCGCGGCTGCAGGATGGCGAGGGCCGCCTGCGTGACGGAGACGTCGATGCCTTCGATACGGCTGGATGTGACAGCCTCCACGAGGGCCGCGCCGAAGCCCATCCGCTGCGGCGGCACCCGATCGAACGGGTACGTGATGCCGGTCTCCGGGAGCCGGGCGATCGCAGGCGGCAGCGCAGTCGCCAGCGGCCCCACCCTTTCGACAAGGGTCGGTGGGACGGAGATGATCGTGGTCATGCCGCGGCCGCCTGCAGCATCCCACACCCGAACGCCTTCGAGCGTCCGATGCCTTCGCGGGTGAGTCGCGCGAGCTCGGCGGGGTCGGTGACGACGCCGATGCCGGCGACGGTGACCTGCTCAAGGCGGGCGTCGCGGCGACGCGCGAACGATGAGGCGACGAACTGGTAGCTGGTGACCTCGAACGCGGCGCGCACCTTGTCGGCGAACCAGGCGGTGACGTCGCCCACGGGACGGACCTTCCCGCGAACGCGGGTGACAGCGTCCACGGTCGCGACGAACCGGATGTGGGACCCAGCCGGGAAGCTCAGTTCGGCGTCCCGCGCCCACGTCTGCGCGCCGTCAGGCACGTCGGTGGCTTCGATATCGCTGGACACGATGACACCGTCCCGCTCCCACCGCCACAGGATGTTCGCGCCCGCGCGCTTCATCCCTTCGTCGCCGGGCAGGTCGGCGCCGGCGAACAGCGCCATCGTCTGCTTGTGGACGGCGTCGGCGTCGCTGGGGTCGTCGACAAGGTCGATGGGCAGGAACGTGAAGTGGGTGTTCATGCTCGCTTCCATGCTTCGAGGGGGCGGTCGGTGCGCTCCGGGTCTATGCGGGCGACCTGAGTCGTCTCGAACGGCTCGACAAGGTACACCGGGAGCGCGCGGCCTTCAGGTGCGGTCGTCGGGAGGCTCGTGAGCACGGCGATCCCATCGCCTGCGCGAGAACCAAGGTGGAACGGGAACTTGGGCGCGAACGCCTGCCGGCCCAGGTACGGGGTGAACACCGGATGCCGGACGGCATCTCCCAGCTCCGCGATGACGGCATCGTCCCCGGTGAACGCAGCGATGAACTCCGCGTCGGCCAGGTACATGCGGCGGGTGATCATCGGCTGGACGCTGCCTTTGATCTCCCATGGCTGCCCGTTCCCGAGGGGGACGGTGAAGTCAGCCCGCCCCTTCCCACGGCGCGTGCGCAGCCGGGTTGCTCGCTGCCGGACGCCGGCGATGTCCGCCGGCGGCGGGCAGATGGTGTGGAAGTCCTCCTCGACGGTGCCAGGCCGGTCCACACGCACATGCATGACCAGCCCGGTGACCAGCGGTGAGGTCTGCCCGCGAGGCACCCCGAGGGCGGCGTGGAGGACGCCCTCCAGGCCGGTGCGGGTGGGGACCTTCTCCGTGGGTCGGTACCGCTGGGTGGCGTGACCGCCCCACGACTGGCGTGGGGCAGCGAGCCGGAGCAGGAGCGTGGAGGTCATGCCGCCTCGCGCAGGTGGCTGACGACGAAGTCGGCGTACTCGCCGAACGAGCCGACCTCTGACACGGACGGCAGGTGATGTGCGGCGGTGGTGCCGGAGTAGAACGCGGCCCCGAACAGGTCCGGGTCGAACGCGCGGGCGTCCGCGGCCTTGTTCAGCAGCGACTGGATGCTCGGGGCGAGGAACCCGCTCTCATCCGCCGTGACCGGCTGGTGGAAGTCGTACACGACGCGGTGGGACTGCTCCTCCGCGACGATGAGCGCGGGCAGTGTCTGCGCGGCGGTCCCGGAGGAGCGGCCGGCGGGCAGGTCGAGGGTGATGTGCCGGATGAACGAGCGAAGCAGCGGCTCCGCCTCGGCGGAGTCCAGGCTCAGATCCCAGTTGCGGGCGAGCTGTGCGCGGTCGAGGGTGAACGACCGGTAGTAGACGCCGGAGGTCTGCATCGTGAACCCGAGCTGACCGGCGCCGAGGTGCTCGGTCTGCGCGTCGTCGACGGACGCGAACCAGTCCAGCTCGATGACAGCCGCGTGCGTGGTGACCGCGTCGCCGACGGACACCGCGGCGGGGATGTTCAGGCCGGGTGCGGCCGCGAACATGCGCCCGAACGCGGCGATCGCGAGCGAGTCGGTGGAAGACGCCTCCACGGCGGGAGCGTCGTCGTCCTTCGCAAACGTCTGCGCGAGCTGCTCGAGCTCTCCGGCGCTCAGCCACACCAGAGTCTCCTTGTCGCTGGCGGACTCGGACGCGTGCGTGAGGCTCTTCACACGGGTGGCGATAGCGGTGGTGAGCTTCTTCTCCTCCTGCTTCGTCAGCCCACCGCGCAGCTCGGCGACGCGCTCCACGATGAGCGGGACGGCCAGCTTCGTGCGCAGCGACTGCTGCCGCTTCTCGGCGTCACGTTCGAACCCGATGCGGGCGGCCCGTTTGAGGGACTGGGAGGACAGGCGTGCACGGGTGACCCCGCCCTCGGTGACCTGCTTCGGGGCGCCGTTCTCGTCACGGTTGAGGTTGTGCCACGGCAGGGCGGTGATCGTGTGGACGGTCAGGTACGGGTGGTGCATCGGTTCTTCCATCTCGATGCCGGCGTGCGCCGACGGATTGTTCATGCGCGGTTTGCGGTGTGGAACTCGACCAGGTACTTCGAGCGGGTCTTCACGTCGAGGTCGTCCCACTGTGTGAGCAGGTCCACGAACTCGTGCAGGTTCACCGGCCCCGCCGCTGCGCAGCGAGTGACGGCGTTGCCGAGCAGGCGCAGCGCGACCGGCTGCGTGGCGGCGAGCGCGGCGGCGAGCACTTCCCCCTGCCCGGAACCGTCCTGGTCTGCGAGGGACCTCCCGAGCGGGATGTCCGGGGTGTGGTTCAGGCGACTGCCCCGGACGATGTACCCGAGCGCGCCGACCGCGGCCGCACGCTGATGCGGTGGGAGGTGGGCGACACGCTTCGCGACGGACGGAAGCTGGAGCGCCGCCTCGCACGCGGCGGGGGTGGTTGCGCGGGACAGGGCCGCGCGGGTTGCCGCACCACGTGGGGACTGGCGGACGGCGATGGCCCAGTGGACGAGAGCGGCCGTCCCCTCCCCCGGCTGATGTGGGGGTGTGCTCCCGTGCACCCGGGCTGTGAGGTACGCGAGGGCTGAGGCGATCCCGTCGAAGGTGGGGCCGCCTGCGAGGGTGGTGGAGTTCGCGAACGGGGCGATGACCTTCTGGAATGCGGCGATCGCGGCACCGGCGAACCGGGGCTCGACGCCATCGTCGAGGGTGTCGGCGTGCACGAGCTCGTCGAGGAGGGGTTCGGCTTCGACGGAGAACTGCGCGAACAGCTTCTCCGTCAGTGCCGGCGCGGTGTCCTTGCCGAGCGCTTTGACGGCGGCGCCGTAGAAGTACTTCCGGTATGGGGTGAGGGTGTCGTTCGCGAGGGTGATGAGGCGGGTGCGGGCGCGTGGGGACGCGATCGCGGACACCTCCCCGACGCGGGCCAGGTGCGCGATCTCCGGCGCCTGCCTGGCGCCTTCCATGCGGATGGTGAACACGTCCACCCCGGAGGTCTCCACCAGGCCCGGCTCCATCGGTCGGGCGGCGTTGCGGCGGTCGTCGGTCGCGAACCACTCCGCCGCCCACTGCATCGCGGTCGCGGACGGGTGCAGCGGCCGGACGGGCCGGACTTCCCCGGTCTCCTCCCCTGCTTTGAGGAGCGGAACGCGCGGGATGGTCGGGTCGGCACGCCACACATCCTGCTCCACGGCCTTGACAGCGTCCTTGGCCTCGGCGGCGTCCACCGGCAGGCCCTTGATGCGGCGGCCGGCGCCGTTCACCCCGATGCAGGCGCCGGCGTCGTCCCACAGCAGCCGGTACGCGGAGCCGGTCCAGGTGGATGCGGTGAGGGCTCCGGCGCCGGGGCGGCTGTCACCGTCGACGGCCCACAACGGCAGGTTGTCGCCGTGTCGGCCGCTGACGGCGACGTGGTTCTCCATCGTGTTCGCCAGCAGGGTCTCCGCGAGGCTGCGGCCCTTCCAGAACACGCGGAGGCCGTGGTTGTGGAACCCGAGGGTGCCGCGGGGCCGCCATCCGCTGTCGGGATGGTCGGTGTAGAAGCCGACAGCGCGGCCGGGGCTGCCTGCGGAGAAGAACCAGGACACCACGAGCCCCTGAGCGATGCGGGCGACGGTGCCGGTGTCGGGGTGGCCGGCGTCGCCGTCTTTCCCCCACCAGGCTTTCGAGCTGCCGCCGGGCCCGAGAAGCAGCCACTCCGTAGGGTTCGCGTTCTTCTCGTCTTCGACGATGCGGACATCCTGCAGGAACGGGGTCTCCGGGTGGCGGAGGTGCCACCGGTCCCCGACGCTGTCGAGAGCGCGAGCGATGGCGTCCTTGGGGAGGCCGTCGTGAGCCCAGGCGTCGTAGTCGGCGGTCGGGTCCTGCCGTGCGATGAGCGCGACAACCCCGGGCAGGAACCGCATGAGCCCCGCCCAGATGTGCGGTTCGGTGCGGAACTCACGGACCTGGTGCGCGTCCTCGAGCAGCGGCTGCAGCGGCAGCGTCGCGGTGCGCCCGTCGAGGTAGACGACGGGTATCCACGGCACCTCGTGGCGAAGGTCGTGCGCGGTGGTTGTCATGTCGTCGCCTATGCGCCGACGTTCGAGGGTTCAGATTCTCAGGCCGAGCCGCTCGTCGTAGTGGGCGGTCGGGCTGAGCCGGACGGGCACGACGCCGCGCAGCTCGGAGGCGGCGAACGGGGTCTCGTCCCTGTCGAACCGCTTGGTCACGTCGATGAGCGGGACCAGCGGCATCCCGTTCCCGACCTTGTCGAGCGGCACCTGCACGGTCAGGCCCAGCAGGACGGCGACTTCGCGGGGGTGGCGGGTGGCGAGGGCCCGGCGGATGGTGTCGTCGTCCATGGTGCCCCGCCACGCCCACCGGCCGGTCGCGAACTGGTCGACGATGAGGACCGGCAGCTGTGCGTAGTCGGTGAACCGGGTGGCGGTCTCCGTCTGCTCGTCCGGGTGGGTGAGCATCGCCAGCTTCGTGTATGTGAGCGGGCCGACGAACGGGCCGGTGCGGTCGCGGGCGTGGATGGTGACCTCGTGCGCGGCCAGGGCGCGGCGGGCGGCGGCGAGGATCTCGTCGGTGGTGCCGAGGGTGGTGTCGTCGTCTTCGGTGAAGTCGTAGTGGGCGGCGTCCACGAACGCCTGCACCCCGCCGGGGATCGCGAGCGTCCCCCGCATCTTCCGGAGCGCGTGCGCGGTGCGGGACAGCGACCCGTACGCATACGGCAGCGCGAGTGCCTCGCTGGGCCGGTTCGCGTGCTCGTCCGGTTCGCGGAGGGACACGACAGTCAGGCGTGGGCGTTCTGTGGGCCGGGCATGCCAGTGGTCGCCCCACACTCCGCCGGTCACCTTCGAGTGCCGCCACTGGCGGCCGGCCCGCTGAATCAGCGCGGAGGCGGGTGCGAGCTCGCTGATGATGATGTCGAAGTCCAGGTCGAGGGACGCTTCGATGACCTGGGTGCCGACGACGATGCACCCTTCGGTGCGTGCGCCTTTCCCGGCGAGGGTCTCCAGTTCGCGGGACAGCTGCGTGCGGTGCTCCGCGCTCATCCGGGAGTGCATGGCGGTCACGTCGGGGATCCCGGCCAGCAGCAGCTGCTCGGTGATCTGCTGCACGTGGCCGACCCGGTTCATGATGACGGCGATGCGGGCGTTGGGGTGTTCCCGGTGCGCTTCGAGGGCGAGCTCGGTGGTGCGGTTGACGAGAGTGGTCGCCGGCGCTTCCCCGTGCTGGTACGGGAACGTGCGCAGGTCCAGGTCGAGCTCGAACTCGCGGGCGGTTTCGAGCGGGGTGGTGACCGCGGCGCCCTGGTGGATGCTGGTGTGCGCGGGGTACGCCGGGTCGATGTCGATGGGCTGCCCGTTGTACGCGTTCGCGAACCGCTGGATGAGCACGGTCGGCAGCGACGCGCTCAGCATGGTGACACGGGTGTCGGTGAGCCCCCACCAGGCGAGGAGCTCTTCGGCGAGCTGCACCTGGTACTCGTCCATGAGATGCACCTCGTCGAGGATCACGTGCGCGTTCGCGATCGCGAGGAGCCGCACCGGGTTCCATTTCTGCCGCAACGCGCCCAGGAGCACCTGGTCGACGGTGCCGACGGCGACCGGGCTGAGGAGCGGCTTGACGTTCCCGAGCACTTCGGTCGCCCACGCGCTGTACCGGAGCCCTGGTCCGTCGGTGTTCTTCGCGAGGTAGTAGCCGTTCAGGGATCGGTGCGCGTGCATGAGCGCGCCGACGTTCTTCGTCCGCCGGTACATCCACTGGATGCGGGACCACATCTTGTCGGTGGTCGCCCGGGTCGGAAGCCCCCATATGACGGACTCGCCGGTCTCGTTCATGTGGCGGAGCATCGCCGACTCGGTCTTCCCGGAGCCGGTCGTCTCCGCCACGATCCACAGGCCCCGCCCGATGGTGGTCGCTGCCTCCTGCAACGGGTACAGGGGCAGGGTCGTGGACCCCATGATCGCGAGCTTCGGGTTCGCGGGCGCCTTGTAGACCCCGATGGTCTCCGGCAGCAGTTTCCGGTACGCCCGCTCCGCCTTCTTCACGTACGCCTTCCCGGCACCGCGCTTGGCGAAGGCGTCGGCTCCGCCGGCGACTGAGTCGTGGCCGAGAACGAGCCCAAGCGAGTCCGAGGCCACCCAGTCGGCGACGATGACGAACCCGGACAGGAGGATGACCGCCTCCCCCTCACGGGCGTGGAGGGGCTGGTTGATGTCGTCGAGGGTGACCCCGGCCGCTTCCAGCACGAGGTCGATGATCTGCTGGCGCGCCTGCTGCCACGTGCCGTTGTCGAGGAGCGCTTCGAGGGCCGCTTTCGTGTGGGTGCAGTCGCCTGCGACCTCGGGGCGGTATCGGCCGTGGTGGCCGCCGACGACCGCGCCAGCCCACCGGTCGCCGACCTTCTCCTTCGTCTCCTCCGGGAACTGCGAAAGTATCGCCTGGCTGACACTTTCGTGACGTGCGGCGGTCTTCTCGTCTTCACGGACACCGGCGGGCACAGTCATGTCGAGACCGGCGGCTTGCTGCGCCGCCACGGCGGCTTTGAGCACGTCCGGGAGGGGACGGTCGCTGAGCGCCTGACTCTGGAAGACGGGGTTCGCTTTCCCGATGTCGTGCAGCCCGGCGACGGCCGCAGCGATCGCCCGCGCCTTCACGGGGTTCCCGGGCGAAAGGGCGTCCGTCAGGAGGTCCTTGAGACCTGGGCGGAGCCACAGGTCCCACAGGGCGAGCGCAGCGCCGACGGTGTCCAGCAGGTGGCAGCGCAGGTCGTACGCGTGCACCTTGCCGTTCTCGTCACGGTGCGTCTTCCCCCAGAACGGGGCGGTGGTGGTCATGCACCCGCTATGCGTGCGGGCGCGAGACGCCTACCGTCCGCGAACCCGCGTGCGGTACTGGTGCAGCTTCTCGTAGTCCACCGCGTCCACCCTGCCGCGGATCGCTTCGGCCGCTTCGGGAAGCCCGACTTTCGCTGCGATCGTGCTCAACTCTTGCTTCGCGTTTTGCCGCTCCCAGTCGGACAAGTCCCCGAGCGCGCGCAGGAACGCGGTGGTCGCGCGGCGGAGGGCAGGGTCGGGCTCCTCGAAACGGAGCCCCAACGTCTGGAACACGACCGACGCCCAGTGCCCCTGGCTGCGGCCGACCGCCCAGTTCCCCAGTGCGGCATGGAGGTCTCCGTCGTCCAGCAGCGCGATGCCCAGGCACGCTCGCGCGTCTGGGTCGTCTTCGAGGTCGAGAGCTTCCTGCCAGTCGGAGCGGGCGCCCGTCTTGTCACCTAGCCAGTACCTTCGTGCGCCTCGCCGGGCGAGCTGCTGGGCTTCATCCACTCGCAGGCGGGTCTCTCGCGAGGAGTGCGGCCCGTACCTTGAGTAGTAGCCCGTCCCCTGCGCGTGGCCGCGCAGGTTGCCGAGCGTCGCGAGGGCAACGCAGATCGCGAGCGCGATCCCAATCCACACCAGGATGTCCATGCCACCTCCTGCGGCATGACCGTCGCCGCGCACGCCCCTCATCGTAGGTGGCCGGTGCGACGCACCCCGCTCACGCATAGGTGTCGGCATGACCGACGCGATCCCGACACCGTACGAAGACCTGCTCCGCGATGTGCTCGCGCACGGCTCCCATAAGGACGACCGGACAGGGACGGGCACCACGAGCGTGTTCGGTCGGCAGATCCGGTTCGACCTGGCCGAGTCGTTCCCGCTCATCACCACGAAGCGGGTCCACTTCCGGTCCCTCGCGATCGAGCTGCTGTGGTTCCTCCGCGGCGACACGAACGCCCGCTGGCTCCAGGAGCGCGGCGTCACCATCTGGGACGAGTGGGCCGGGCCCGACGGTGAGCTCGGCCCCGTGTACGGCGCGCAGTGGCGCAGTTGGCCGGACTACGACGGCGGCACCGTCGACCAGGTCGCCCGGGTCGTCGACGAGATCAAACGGAACCCGGACTCCCGCCGGCTGATCGTCTCCGCGTGGAACCCCGCGCAGGTGGATGAGATGGCCCTCCCGCCCTGCCACACGATGTTCCAGTTCTACGTCCGCGACGGCAGGCTCTCCTGCCAGCTGTACCAGCGGTCCGCGGACCTGTTCCTCGGCGTCCCGTTCAACATCGCCTCGTACGCGCTGCTGTCCTTGATGGTCGCGCAGCAGACCGACCTCGAGCCGGGCGAGTTCGTGTGGACCGGCGGTGACTGCCACATCTACGACAACCACCTCGAGCAGGTGCAACTGCAACTGGCCCGTGACCCGTACCCGTACCCGAAGCTGCGGTTCGCGCGCCGCCCCAAGTCGCTGTTCGACTACGAGTACGAGGACTTCGAGCTCGTGGACTACCAGCACCACCCGCTCATCCGCGGGGACGTGGCCGTCTGATGCGCCTGTCCGCGATCTGGGCGCAGTCCCCGGACGGGGTCATCGGTGTGGACGGCGAGTTGCCCTGGCACCTGCCGGAAGACCTCGACCACTTCAAGCGCGCGACCGTCGGCTCCGCGGTCATCATGGGTCGTCGCACGTGGGAGTCCATCCCGACACGACTGCGGCCGCTCGCCAGCCGAGTGAACATCGTCGTCACCCGCGACCCCGACTACCAGGCGCCCGGCGCGCTCATCTCCCCGTCCCTCGAGGTGGCGGCACGCTCCGCACAGCTCATCTCCCAGCGGACGTGGGTCATCGGCGGTGCGCAGATGTATGCGGCCGCGATGCCGTTGCTTGACGAGCTGCTGGTCACGGAGGTGGACACGAACGTCGCCGGGGACGCGTTCGCGCCCGTCATCGACGACGCCTTCACGCTCTTTGAGGACGGCCCGTGGTTGCACAGCGTCGCCGGTCTCCGGTACCGAATCCGCGTGTACCGCCGATGTGCGGAATAGCCCACAACGGCTGAATTGGGTCGCCCCCCCCGCACGGGCGACCGCGTATGAGAGGGCCGGACCCGGACAGAAGGACCACCCCCGTCATCGCTCGCTACGATGCTGGCTCCCCCGAGTACACGACTGCCTGCGCACCTACTGCGCCCCACAGCTTCGAGGTCATCACAGCGATCCTGCGGTTCCGCTGGGCTGAGCCCGTCGATACACTGCCCTTCATGAGTGTGGGGGCGGCGTGACGGACTTCCATGAGGCAGTACAGAACCACCTCGCGGAGATGGAAAGAGCTCGCGAAGCTGAGGCTGAGAGAGAGCGCTCGCGTGCTGCCGAGATCACAGCGATTGCGACGATGGTCGACTCTCGGTTCAGGAGCTTGGCCGAGTACGTCGCCAGCCAGCGTGCGCCAGAGCCAATTCTGGTACCCCAACACCGCGAGTCGCGTTGGCACTCCATGCCGAGCACGCAGGAGCGTCAAGATGGCTGGTCATTCCCCGACGAGACGTACGCCCTCCTGCCGGATGGTCGACTGCTCGACAAGTGGACCGGCAAGGCGGAGACAGTGAGAGAGACGCTTCTCGCGAAGTGGTTGCCTTACGGGTACCGGGTCCGCCTCTTCGGCCACGACTACGACATCGGCGGGTCTGACCTCCGGCTCAGGGTGAGCTACGACCTCGGTCATGAGATGGGGTCCTGCTTGGTGGATCTGGACGACGTCATGGTCCAACTTGCTGCCCGATTCGTCAGCGGTCAGCGCTAGAAATCGTCGCTTACCACCCGAAGCGGAGCACCTGCATCGTGAACGTCTTCTCGCCGCGCAGCTTCGCGGCCGCGAACCGGTGGTTCCCGTCCAGGATCGCGATGGTCCCGTCCTCTCGTTCCACTCCGAGCGGGCCGTCCGCACCGTAGAACGACACCTCGTCGTCGAACGTGTCCTCGTGCTCGCGGACGCTGTCGAGGTACCACTGCAGCGCGTCCCGGCGGAGGACTCCCTGCACGCTGCCGGTGACCGCGTCGATGGGCACCGGCGCGGGTGCTTCGAGGTCACGCTTCCCGTCCAGCCACTGCTGGACCTGCGCGGTGATGTACGCGTGCTCACCGGGGGTGACCGCTTCCAGCCCGATGCGGTCCACGTCGATGACGTGGATCTGCTCCTCCTCGTCCCACTCGCCCCACCCGGACACGTCCGGGGTTGCCGGTGGCGTCGGGTCGGTGCTCGGCTCGGTCGCGGCCTCGGGCAGCTGGCCGAGGAACTCGGGCCTGGCACGGAACCGCTGCCCATCCTCGGTCTCCACCAGGTACCGGGTGGTGCCGCGGGAGAGGACGGTCGCCCGCATGCCGCGGAGATAGTGCTGCCCGTCCACGATCACGACCTCGGTGCCCGGTGCGATGTTCGCGCCGCGCCCGTACCGCTTCGCGGCGTCCGCGTCCTCACGGCGCCGGTCCCGCGCATCCCGCATCTCCTGGCCGTTCGCGCCCCGCTCCGGGGTCGCCCCGATGCGTTCGGCGATCGCCTTCCACTCCGGCCCGTGCCCAGCGTCCGGTCCGGCGAGCGCGTGCGCGATCTCGTGCAGGATCGTGTCCTGCGCCTGCTCGTCGGTGCCGACGGCGAGGAATTGCCGGGACAGGCTGATGGTCTGCCGCTGGTGATAGCAGACGCCGAGGCGCCGCTGGGCGTTGTCGACACGGACCTTCCAGTGGCCGAGGCCGTGCTCGGCGAGGAGGGTGCGGGCGAGCTCGACGGCCGTTTCCGTCTTCGACCGTGCGCCGAGGGTCACCTCCGGGGCGGTGTGCTCCTGGTTCCCGAACTGACCGTTGCGCCGGCGCGCGTTCTCGCGGGCGGTGTCCGTCGCTGCGCTCATGCACATCATGTGCGCGGCCACGGCTGGTGCCCGGCAACACCACAAATCAGCCGATCTGTGGCGGCTCCCCTGCACGCGAAAGTCGTCAAGGAGGACGGCCCCCACAGGCACGGATTCGCCTGTACTGTCGGCGAATCAGAAAGGATCCGGCATGACCGACACGACCGTCATCTCCACCGCCGACATGCGCGGCGACCACCGGTACACCCTCACCCGCATCTGGGACCCGGACCGGGAGCCGGTCGTGTTCATCCTGCTGAACCCCAGCACCGCGGACGAGGTCAAGAACGACCCGACCATCCGCCGATGCATCCGATACGCGAAGGACTGGGGGTACGGCGGCCTGGTCGTGGTGAACCTGTACGCGTACCGGACGAAAGACCCGAAGGTGATGTTCGCCGCACCTGACCCTGTCGGCCCGGACAACGACCGCGCGATCGTTGAAGCGACCACCGGCCGCACCGTCGTCTGCGCGTGGGGGACGAACGCGAAGCCGGGTCGCGTGCGGGACGTGCTCGCCCTGATCCCGCCTGGCACCCGCACGCTCGCCCTGCAGCTGACCAAGGGCGGGCATCCGCAGCATCCGCTGTTCGTGCGCGGGGATGTGACCCCGCTCCCCTGGCCGCCTGCGGTCTGAGTCAGCTCCCGGCGATCGCGTGTGTCACCACGCCGGCGAGGAGCGACACGGCGACAGCGGCGAGCACCGCGACCGTCCACCCGACCTTGCTGGCGCGCAGCTTCTCCGCGGCGAGCGCGGCGACGGGGACGGTGACGAGGAGAGTGACCCCGGTGGCGATCGCGGCCGCGTCTCCCAGCAGGACGTCCACGATCAGGCTCCGCTGACCTGCGCCCACCGTTCGATGGGCTCGAGGAGCGCGAGGAACCCGACCTCCTCGTCGTCGACGGGGAGGATGCGGTCGGTGAGCTTGGGCTGACGGAACGGGAAGATGCTGCGCAGCAGCAGCTCGTTCGCGGCGTGCTCCGCGTAATCGGGGTCGATGACGTACCCGTCTGCGAGCGCCTGGTTGCAGCGTTCCCGGGTGAGGGCCTGGTTGCGGAGGTACCGGATTCGGACCTCGGACTGCTGGCCGGTGGCGTAGGTCATCGGAGCTTTCCCTTCTCGAACGCCTCCACCCCGCCGGGCATCCGCAGCAGCGCGAGCGCGAGATTCGCGCCGACGAGCGCGTCATCTCCGGCGTCGTGGTGGGCGAGCTGGACGATGCCGAAGTGCGCGGCCATCGTGTCGAGCTTGTGGTTCTCGACGGCACCGGACGCCTTGGGGATGAGGCGGCGGGCCATCGCGAGGGTGCAGCGGTAGTCGAAGCTGTTCGCGTAGAAGCCGTGCGTCTCGCTGGTCTGGGTGATGACGGACCGTTCGAACGCGGCGTTGTGCGCGACAAGCGGCAGGTCGCCGACGTACCGGGCGATCCGCTCGTGGATCTCGGGCCACTCCGGGGCGCCGTGGATGTCCTGCGGGGTGAGCCCGTGCACCCGCTGGATGTTCGGGTCGAACTCCCGCCGTCCCAGCGGAGGCATGATCGCGGTCACCTGCGGCTTGCGGGGCACCCCGTTCACGACGCGGACGACACCCACCTGAATGGGTGAGCTGCGCTGCGTGTTCGCCGTCTCGAAGTCGATGGCGACGAAGTCGGGGATGGATGTCATGTGCCGCCTATGCGCCGGCGTGCCTGTTCGGCAGCGCGGCCGTCAGGGTGTGGACGCGGGGACCGGCACCGCGCGAGCCTGCTTACGCGCCCGGCCCTTCAGGTTCGGGCTGGTGAGGTTCGCGAGCCGACGCTGCTTCTCCTCCAGGCGTGCCTGCTCCTGACGGACACGCCGTTCGGCGAGGAGGATGTCGGCTTCCAGGCTCCGGCGGAGGCGCTTGTACGCGTCCTCCCGGTACGCGTTGATCTGCTCACGTGCCCACCGGGCCGCATCACGGTCCGGGCGAGTGAGCAGTTCGACAGGCAGCAGGAAGTCCTGAACGTGCCCGAATCGCCGTTCGAACCGGACGCGCACGAACCCGGCCTCGACGTGCACGTCGCTGCGGCGACCTCGCAGCAACGCCTCGAACGCGGCCGGCAGGAACTCCGGTCGCGTCTTCGCGGCCACGTTCGACACCACCTGCAGCGCAGCGTTGATGCGGCGGTGCAGTTCGGTGCTCGCTTCGACCATCTGGTCGATCGTCAGCGTCAGGGTGATGGCGGTCATGGCTCCTCGTCTCCTCCGTCCGGCGGGTATGTCCCCCATGCGCGGTCACGGGAACTCGCGCTGACCGCGCATGTGGGAGGGCATGAGGTCAGGGTTGTTCGCGGAACCTCTGTCGTTCGTACGCGGAACCCTGATCCTCTGTGGTGTCGCGGGTAATCCTCTGGGCCGCGCATGTAGGTGTTGATGACTGTTCGTGTTGCTTCTCGGAAGCCGCCGT